>Ga0351879_1151_pt1 | contig 13553 bp, 10 predicted proteins | sample BONcelFGM3001D15_FD_206782 | JGI IMG/M metagenome (GOLD analysis project Ga0351879, IMG submission 206782) | Enriched cells from coal bed in the Powder River Basin, Montana, United States - BONCAT cells FGM rep3 HSBNCT.FGM.300.1.D15 ... | reverse complement strand
ATGTGCTTTCAGAATGTTTAACTCCTCATTTTCTAAAATTCCTTCGAGGGTTAACAAATTCTCTGGTCGGTCATCAACGATCAGGATGTTAAATTTTGGTTGCTGATTCATAGTACTCATGATTAAAAAGCGTAATTTCCTAAGCAAATATACGAATACTCTATGCTAATGCAAATTTAAAAGATGTTCTCTCTTTTTTTGTCACGTTTGCAAATGATTCGGTAAGGACAAATAGAGCATGATTCCTTTACTTGTGTTTGGATAAATGGACTTAAAGGATCAAGTATTTCATTAAAAACGGAATGTAGTATTTCTGTCAAACCATTGACAAAATCCTCTTTGCTCGTAATATCTGGGAAGCTAGCTTCCATTAGTCCTTTTGATGATTGTCTTAAACTAATAATGCCTGCAATAGGAATTTTACTCACATGAGGATTATTTATAAGGTAAAGCAAAGCATAGATTGCAAGTTGTAAGCCCTTTGCTTTTTCAGGTTCAAGGAAGTCTTCAATTGTTGAAATAGTAATGTTTTTCGGTTCAACTTTCCCGGTTTTATAATCGATGATGCGTAGGTTTCCGCTTAGTTGGTCGATGCGATCAATCGTTCCCTTCAGAACGATAATTGTGCTTTCATTATCAAAATTTGCAGTTAGTTTTTGCTCCTGTGACAAAACTATAAGCGATTGGTTGCTGATTGTATTTAGTTCATTATCAATGAATTTGCTGATAAACTGCAATGATACTGTAAAAGCAATTTTATTTCTTCCTTCATCTAATAAAACACCAGAAAACTCTTCTTGAAAGCATTGTTTAAGCAGCGTATCCAACCTTTGCTGCATTTTAATTAAATGTTCTTCTATAATTGGCAATCCAATGTAGGGTTGATAAAGCAGTTCAAGGGTTTTATGAATTACCGTTCCCATTTGATTAAGTCCGATGCCACTTTCCTGAAAATTTGTTTCCTCAATTTTTAAGACATCTTGCCAGTAAAACTGCAGCGGACAACTGATGTAGCGTGATAGGCTGGTTGGAGAAAGGCCATCAGAAAGTCGTTTCTTGATTCGGTCGATAACTTGCGGTGTTTTTTCAATAGTGATATTACGCTCATGTTTTTGAGGCGGAACTTTATAAGTAAAGAGCTCCTCAATCAGTTGAATTTTAGGATTTAACCGTGTTAATTCGTATTTAATTTGTAACATGAACCGACTCATTTCACCACCACCAAGTGGATCGGATTCAGTATTATAATATAGATTTATCTCATTGGCATATTGCAACAAGTGAAAAAAATGGAAGGCGTAAATCGCTTGTTTTTCATTATAAGTTGGCAACTCATATGTTTTTCGAATATCATAGGGTAGGAGCGACTGCCGGTTTTTGTCAGCAGGAATTATTCCTTCGTTGACAGAAAGCATATGAACCGTTGAAAAATCAAGGTTTCTTGTTTCAAGAAGTCCCATCACCTGCATTCCTTCCAGAGGTTCTCCAAAAAAATGCATCGTATAAAAAGGAGCTAACTGGCGTATAAATAACAAAAGGCCAGTGATGTCGAAAAGATCTTTTTTATCCTCCATTAAGGTCTCTAATCGGCGTAAAAGCCTCAATGCCAAAATGGTCTGATTGATAAGTAGCTGATTATTATGTCCATCATTACTGGGATTAAGGCGTTTAAGCAACCATTCAAATAATTCAATGCCTCTTCCCAGACTTTTATTTACGTCATTTGAAGTCGGGGTTAAAAGTAGATTAAAAAAATCCTTCAATGAGGGGGAAAGATCAGTTGATAATGTATTGAAGCGTTCCAGAGAAACTAAAGTATTGCCGTCAGAAATAAGAGCTTTGGCAAGTTTTTGCGTTTTATGAAGAGAAACCTTGTCCTGTAACGCCATAATCACTTCGTGATGAATTATGTCAATAAGTCTGTCAAGCGAAAACCAGATGTGACGGTTTTGCTCTTTTTGATCTTTTTCAACTTCGAAGATAAGAAGTAAAAAGGTATATATCTGACTGATGTTGAATGGAATACCCATAGTAACATTGAAGCTGTCTATGCTTGAAGGAATGCTATTCAAAACAGGAAAAAGAAGCTTCTCATCCAAAAGAACAATTGCAGTTTTACCAATTTCATTTTTTTCATTCGTTTTTAATGAAAGATAGTATCCCATTGCTTTAGCCTGTCCTGTCTGCCCGGGAACTCCAATAAACCGAATAATTTTTGATTCGGATAAAAGCAAATCATTGAACCAGTTGGAAGGATGATTGGGGTGTTTTTTTATAAAATTTCGTACTGACATTCCGGCTTCATGCAAACCAAACTGATTTGGTTTCATATAATATTCATCTAAATCCCAAAGGGTTATTGCCATCTTGTTTTTGTACAGTGTATTATAAATCGCCTCTTCTGCAGGACTCAAGGCATTGAATCCTGAAAAAATAATAAATTGCTCTTTTGGTTTGCTAAGAAGCGCTTCTTCCGGCATTTCTGCCAGTTTTCGGGCAATTGCCCCTGAGTTAGCCTGACGGTTATGATCCATTTTTGCATGTAAAGCAATATACATGGCTTTTAATGACTTGAAAAAATGGATGTAATTTATCTCAAAAGAAGTCAATTCGCTGCCATCAGGATGCCAGAGTTCCATTGCTTTAGCTTCTGACAAATAGTTGAAAATATCTTCAGGATCAACAAGATAGTGATCTATTTCATCAAAATCATTGGCAATTTGAGTTGCATATCCCGCAAAATGCTCAAAGTAATTGCTTTCGAACGTATTACTTTTTAGATATATCTCAATCAATTCAAATACAATGGATAGTGGATCTGCGGGTTGATATCCCAACCATTCACTAAAAGTTTCTTCGATCGAACTTATTTTTGGCATCCAGATAGCCTTACCTGCTTGCTTAGCCAATTCTTTTTTAAGATACAATGCGGCTCTTTTGTTTGGGAAAACAATCCTCAGGCGATCTGTTTTATCGGTATGATGCTCAAGTATATATGTGGCCAAACGTTGAATAAAACTGAATTTACTCATGAATAAAAAATATTGAAGGTTTTTTCAATAAGTGGAAGTTCTTCGGCTTTGCCAATATCAAACCAAATACCTTCGGGTGCGGGAAGTCCAAAAATCTTTTTATGTGAGGCTAGGTGAAGATAAAGATCAATAATTGACCTTTTCCCGGGTGTGATATCACGAAAAATTGAAGGATTGAAAAAGTGAATTCCGCTAAATGAAAGCGATTCGAAGGCTTCCACGGCTTCACCAACCCATTTAAAGTTGGAATCCTTTTCGTTTTTCCAGCCAATAAGATGATTGTTATGGTCAAAAAGTAGTTTTCTGCTGCTAAGCCGATTTTGAACCAACAAACATGCATCTGCTTCTGAAGCAATGAATTGTTGTCGGATCATATATAGGTCAAAATTAGTGAAAATATCAACATTATGCACCATCACCGGTTGATCCAATGGAAATAGGGGTAGTGCTTTCAGGATTGCTCCTCCTGTGTCAAGTAATTCATTTCGTTCGTCAGAAATATGAATAGTGATGTCAAAATTATTGTGATTTAAATAGTCAATAATCTGATCTGCAAAGTGATGCACATTAATCACAACATCTGTAAAACCTTGTTGCGACAATTTGTGAAGAATTATTTCGAGTAACGTTTTTCCATTTATTTCGAGGAGTGCCTTAGGTTTGTGAAGCGTAAACTGTTTTAGTCTTGTACCTAAACCAGCCGCCAGAACCATAGCAAAAACTGTGTTTTTCATTTCTTTACTCCTTAACAGGTTTGCAAAGATGGTCTTCCTTTTTGGCACTCAAACCACATTTTTTGCAAACAAAATGCGCGTCTTTGTTCCCTTTTTTTATTTGATCATTTTTACAGAGCTTTTTCGACATTAGGATTGCATTTTTGATTGTTCAATATGATTAGTTAAAACTTCGCACTCAGGATATTCTTTTTGAAACCATTGCGAAATCTGTGAAGCACAATAGACAGAACGATGTTGTCCGCCGGTGCACCCAAAATTAAACATTAGATTTGAAAAATTTCTGTTTTTGTAGTTGTTAACGGCTTGTTTAATAATATCTTTGGTGTGACTCAAAAATGAATGAACCTCAGGCTCTTGTTCAAGAAAACTAATTACTTTTTGATCTAATCCTGTAAGCATTGCATACTCATTAAATCTTCCTGGGTTTGGTAAAATCCTGCAATCAAAAACGAAACCGCCACCATTTCCACTATTGTCTCGCGGTATGCCTCCTTTAAGAAAAGAAAAGCTATTGATCGTTATTTTAAGCCCGTTTTTCAGGTTAGAGTCTAGTATAGGATAGTTTGATTTAAGTGCAACTATTGATTTCAACAAACCATTCAAAACTGGTAAATCGACTATAAGAGGGTTTTGGGAGAGTTGAACTTCTAGTTCGTTAATAGCATATGGTATACTTTCAATGAAATGAGGCTTGCCTTGAATCAATCCTCTGTAGCCATAGGCTCCCAAAACCTGCATGAGTCGCAAATAAATGAAATATGGCAGCTGTTTCATAAACAATGTTTCATCGATGTTTATTTGCTTTTTTAAAATCGTCAAATAAAAATCGGTGAGTTCGTGACGTTTTTGCTGCGGTAAAGCAGCTTTTACCTGATAAAGAAGCGAAACAAGGTCATATTGTAATGGGCCTTTTCTGCCACCTTGAAAATCAATGAAATATAAATCATCTTTAAATAGAATGATATTCCTCGACTGAAAGTCGCGGTACATAAAATATTCAGAAGGGATATCTGCTATTGCTGTGGATAAAATCTCAAACTCTTGCTGAAGTTTATACTCGTTAATTGATAGTTCAGTGTGTTGTTTAACGAAGTAATAAAGGAAGTAGTTTAGATCAGCAAGAATCGTAAGTTTGTCAAATCGTTCTGCTGGCCAAGCTTTGGAATAATCTATTGTATCATTTTTAACTACTTGAAAAAGAACAAGATGTTTCAATGCTCTCTTGTAATAAGTATCAATATTTTCAGTAAAGCTGAAATCATTTTTCAAACTTTGAATCTTCGAAAAAAGTGAAATATCTCCCATATCTTCCTGAAGATACATCAATTCGTCTTCTGAAATTGCTACAATCTCAGGAACATTCAGTCCAGCTTTTTTCATTGTCTTCGCTAAACTGAAAAATGCCCTGTTTTCTTCAATAAGTTCATTAAATGTGCCGATCACAGTATTTTCTAACCCTCGAATTCTGTAATATTTTCGAGGAGATCCACTATTTACGATCGCTTCAATTGAATAGGCTTCAGTCAAAAAGGTTTGACTGTAAAGTAAGCGAAGTTGATTTTCAATTGAATAAAGTTGCATGTGGTTTATTTTGTCAGACAACAAAGTTAAACGGAATCTTTCAATTGAGTGGCTAGCATGTAGTATTTATAATAACTATACCTGAAAGTAACTTTTTAGTGTTTGGTTTTGTTTAAACAAAAAATACCTATTTTTGCAATTGTAGTACATTCATTATCCTAATCTAAACCTATATGGAAGCTTCAAATCAAGCTACAAATATTTTAAAAACGGCAATTTTACTTGAACGCAGAGGTAAAGCCTTTTATACACAGGTAGCCCGCCAGTCAGAAAGCAAATCAGCTAAACGTATTTTCGAAATGATGGCTGAGGAAGAGGATGCTCATATTGATTTTCTTTCTCGTCAATTTGTTCATTTTGAAAAAACACATGAGTTTTTGAAACTTGATGACCATCAGGAAGTTGATGATACAGATGCTGTTATGATTCTATCTGAAGAAATAAAAAAAGAGATTTCTGCAGCTAGTTTTGAGGCTGCCGCAATTTCTGCTGCTATTGATTTTGAAAACAGAGCTATTGCTATCTATTCACAAAGAGCTGAAGAAGCAACTGATTTGAACGAAAAAGGGATGTACCAGATGCTCGCTGATTGGGAAAAAGGTCATCATCACCTTTTACACAAACTCAATGAGGATTTGAAAGAACAGATCTGGAACGACAACAACTTTTGGCCTTTTTAACAGTTTTCGATATCAAACCATTTTAAACATAGTTATAAAAGCCCTGAGATTGAAAATAGTCATCTTAGGGTTTTTGATTTTCAAATCTTTTCATCATGCATCACGATCAAATTGGATTCAATTCCAAAGCAGTGCACGCCGGCATCATTGACGATCCGCTAGGTAGTGCCGTTACTCCTATTTACCAAACTTCAACATTTAGCTTTGAAGACGCCGACCATGGGGCACGTTGCTTCTCTGGCGAAGAAAAGGGTTATATCTATACCCGCATTGGAAATCCGACCATAAACGAATTGGAACATGCTGTTTCCAAACTCGAAAACGGTTACGGTGGTATTGCAGTTAGCTCAGGTATGGCTGCTGTTAATACAGTTTATATGACTTATTTAGGTCAAGGCAAGCATTTAGTAGCCCACAACGCTTTGTATGGCCCTTCAAGAGCTATCATGGAAGGCTTATGGGTAAAATTTGGTATTGAATCAACTTTTGTTGATGCTACTGATCCTCAGAATGTTGCTGATGCTATTAAACCTAACACCAGCCTTATTTTTCTGGAAACACCTGCCAATCCAACCATCGGTATAACCGATTTGGCTGCTGTAGTTGCAATTGCAAAAAAGCACAATATTCCAGTTTGCGTTGATAATACTTTTTGTAGTCCTTATTTACAGCAACCATTCGACTTTGGTGTTGATGTAGTTTTGCATTCCATGACAAAATTCATCAATGGACATGCTGATATTGTTGCAGGAATGGTTGTCGCAAAAACAAAGGAACATTATGACCGACTCAGACCTGTAATGGTGAATATGGGTTGTAATATGGATCCTCATCAGGCCTGGCTGACTCGTCGCGGTCTTAAAACTCTTGGTATTCGCATCGACAGAGCCCAAGAAAATGCTATGAAAGTAGCTGTTTTTCTTGAAAATCATCCTAAAGTGGAATGGATTCTTTACCCTGGTCTCGTTTCTCATCCTCAATATGAATTGGGAAAGCGCCAGATGAAAGGCCCCGGAGCAATGATTAGTTTCGGCTTACATGGTGGCTTGGAAGCTGGAAAGAGGATGATGAACAGCGTTCAAATGGCTTTATTAGCTGTTTCTCTAGGTGGGATTGAAACCCTTATCCAACACCCGGCGAGTATGACACATTCAAAACTTTCATCCGAAGCAAAAAAAATTGCAGGTATTACAGATGGGTTGGTGAGGCTTGCTGTTGGTATTGAAGATATTGAAGATATCATTGCTGATCTTTCTCAGGCTCTCGACAAAGTTTAATCCGGGAACCCCAAAAGAAACCCTAAAGTTGACTTTTTATAGCGTGTTAATTGATAAAATGAAGGACTTCATTTACACCAATTTTATCTGTTTTATTAAAATGATTTACAAGAACATAAACTTTAATAAAGAATTCATATTTTTGCGCCCCTTAATGGGACGAACCTATGTCGGACTGATTAAATAAAATTCATCAGACTGATAATTGCTTAACTATTTATAATCTATTTGTAATGGAAAACATGGACTTGATCAATCTCGAACCCGAAGAAGAAAAAGGGAATGAGAACGCCCTGGCTGCCACAAATGAAATGGCTGACCAGACTAATGCTTCTGAACAAACTGCTGAGAATGAAACTGTCAGCGAAGTGACTACACAACTCAACGCCAACGATAAAGAACAGATCGTAAGGCTGATTCAATCCAATCAATTACCCGAAACAACTTCTGAATTATCTGAAACAGTTGAACCTGAATTGGTTGCTGCTGAGGAAGTTGTCATAGAAAATGAGAAGGTTGAAGAAGAACCGCTATTAGAGGAAGTTAGCCAGGTTGAAACTCCTGTAGAGATAGTTGAAGAAAAGGTTGAAGAAGAACCTCTTTTGGATGAAGTCAGCCCAGTTGAAGCTCCTGTAGCGAAAGCTGAAGAAAAGGTTGAAGAGATTCATCTTTTAGCAGTTGAACACCTTGTTGATGAGGAAACTGTTGAAGAAGATGAGGCGATGAGTGAACACGATTTTGCTGGATTAAACAAACTACAGCTCGTGGAAATGCTCGAAGAAACTGTTCAGGAACTGGATGTTGCCAAAATCAAGAACAAAGTAGCCGCAATAAAGGTATATTTCCTAAAGCACAATAAGGAAGATATTGATCACGAATTAGACCAATTCATCGCTGATGGTGGTGAAAAAGAATCATTTGAACATTCAGATGACCCATTGGAAGTGCGTTTCAAAGCTGCCTTTAACCAATATAAAGACAGTAAATCGAAGCATAACGAACTACTTGAGCGTCAAAAACATCAAAACCTTGTTCAAAAACAAGCGATACTTGATGAATTGAAAGTGTTGATTTCATCCGAAGAAACACTTAAGAAAACGTATGATGAGTTCAAAATTCTTCAGGATAAATGGAAGGAAATTGGACAGGTTCCTGCTGGGGAAATCACAAACTTATGGAACAATTATCACTTTCTTGTTGAAAAATTCTTTGATAAAGTAAAGATTAACAGGGAACTGCGTGATCTTGATATGAGAAAAAACCTGGAAGTGAAAATTGAACTCTGTGAAAAGACAGAAGAACTTTTACTTGAGGAGTCTGTTATTAAAGCCTTCAAATTACTTCAAAAATACCATGAGGACTGGAAGGAAATTGGACCAGTTCCACAAGATGTGAAAGAAGAAGTTTGGGAACGTTTCAAAAACGCAACTGATAAGATTAACGCCATTCGACGTGATCATTATTCTAAAATTCAAGAAGAGCAACAACATAACTTAGATGGAAAAGTTGCTTTGTGTGAGAAAGCCGAAGAAATCGTTTCAGATGCATACGACAGTATCAATATCTGGATGAAGAAATCGGATGAAATGAGAGAACTTTTTCAGGTTTGGAGATCGATTGGACAAGCACCTAAGAAACAGAATGACGAAGTTTGGAATCGTTTCAAAGCTGCAATGGATAATTTCTTTGAAGCTAAAAAAGAATATTTTGGCAAACTGAAAGATCAGCAAATAGATAATTACAATCGAAAGCTTGATTTGTGTGTGCAGGCTGAAGCGTTATTGGAAAGCACTGAATGGCGCAAAGCTACTGATCAGTTTAAAGCTCTTCAGGAAGAATGGAAGAATATCGGACCGGTTCCACGTAAAAACTCTGATAAAATTTGGAAACGTTTTAGAGGTGCTTGTGATGAGTTTTTCCGTAAAAAATCAGATCATTTTACCGGAATTCGTGGAAGAGAAGATGAAAATCTTGCCAAGAAAAAAGAGCTCATTGAGAAAATTGCCACTTTTGAAGTAAAGGCTGATAGAACGACCAATTTGGACGCACTGAAAACTTTACAGCGCACCTGGATGGAAATTGGACATGTGCCAATCAAAATCAAAGATCAATTGTATGCTGATTATCGTAAAGCTATTGATAAGTTGTTTGAAAAAATGAAACTTACAGAGCAAGAGATGGCTAGTACACATTACAGATCATCAATGGATTCCATGCGAGATGAGCCTGATTCAGGTGATAGAATCAGACGTGAAAAAATGACTCTTTCAACAAAAATTACCAAGCTGAAAGAAGAAATCATGTTACTTGAAAACAATATCGGATTTTTCTCCAGCAGCAAGCAAGCAGATATAATGCGAGCAGAATATGAAAAAAAGATTGCTAAAGCAAAAAGCGAGGTCAAGCTTTTTGAAGCAAAACTAAAAATGTTAAGGGATTAACAAATAAAAAGCCGCTCCGATTGGGGCGGCTTTTTTATATGCCAATTTGAGGTTAAGGGCTATGTTTTTTAAGAATTGGGTTATACTTTCAGATTCTTTTCCTGTTCTTTAATATTGGTGGATTTGACCAGTAACATTAAAGAAATTAGCAATAATCCAGCGCCATAAAGTGCGAAAATAAGATTTTCATCTGTCAGGTTGATAAAGAAATAAAATCCATGAAAAAAGCTTGCTGCTCCTAAGCCTGTCATGGAATCAATAAAACGGTTTTGACGATATTTACCCATCCCGGTAAAGAAACCCATTATTGTAGCAAATGCCAGATTTGCAATAGGGTAGGTTATAAGAAAAGTGGTATCCATTGGTTTTGAGAACCACCCTGTCATAAAAAGAGGTAGAGATATAGCTGTAAACGAACCACTAATTAATAATGAATAAATGATTCCATCAAGAGGCCCTTTAAAGGTCTTCTGCTTTAAAAAATAATAACGTAGCAAAATAAATTTGCCAAGTTCGGCACCAAATCCCACTACAACAAAGGAATAAAAACCAGTTCGTTTTATATTCTTAAGCTGATCAATACCTTTGATTACAGCAATCTGATCAAGTAAAAACAGGAAAAATAGTGTGATAAAACCAAGCACCACAGCCTGAAAAAGCAACTTCCAGGATTCAATAGTGAATTTATATTTAAGATAGAAAAGTAAAAGCGTCGTTATGATGAGTGGCTGTAAAAAACCTAATAAGATGTGTAGCATGATAAAGATGTTTTTGATTCGAGGGCAAATATATTCATTTTAATACTTGATTTTTAATTGTGAGTTGAAAATTGAAACAAAGTTTTACTCCTCACTTAGAATGATTTAGAAGCCATAAAGGAGATAGTGATCGACTTATCCTACAAATTGGAGATCACACACAGTGAGAAAGATAATTTAAAAATGACTTTGGTAAGCATATACCGTTATTTTTGCACTCGCACCGAGAAATTTCTATATGGATGAAGGAATTGTAATTAAATCAACAGGAAGCTGGTACACAGTACAAGTTAATACTGGTAAAACTGTGCAATGCCGGTTAAGAGGACAGTACCGTTTAAAGGGTATCAGGACAACTAATCCTGTTGCTGTTGGCGACAAAGTAGAGATTCGTTATGAGGAAGGTTGTGAAACAGCTGTCATTACAATTATTCATGAACGTCAGAATTTTATAATACGAAAGGCCACAAATTTATCCAAAGCTTCTCACATTATTGCTGCTAACCTTGATCAGGCAATTCTTGTTGCAACAATTGACCAACCTCGAACCTCAACCGGATTTATTGATCGATTTTTGGTTACTTCAGAAGCTTATCATATCCCAGCAGTGATCGTTATTAATAAAACAGATTTATATTCCAAACATCAATCAGAGAAACTTGATCAGCTATATGCAATTTATACTTCGATAGGATATAAAGTGCTGAAAGTTTCAGCTTTCAATGGAAATGGTCTCGATGATTTTAGGGAATTGTTAAAAGATAAAACTACCCTTTTAACTGGTCATTCAGGCGTTGGCAAATCAGCACTAATCAACAAAATAGATGAAAAACTGACCTTACGTACAGGTGAAATTTCATCGGTTCATAACAAGGGTAAACACACTACTACATTTGCTGAAATGTATCCCCTAAATGTTGGGGGCTGGATCGTTGACACACCGGGTATTAAGGAATTTGGACTACACGATTTTGAATCGGAAACCCTGTCGCAGCGCTTTCCCGAAATGAGGGCAATAATGCATTTATGCCGTTTTGCTAATTGCACGCATGTGCATGAACCCGATTGTGCAATAAAAAATGCTCTTCATAAAGGATCAATCGCAGGATTTCGCTATCAAAATTACCTGAATATGTTAAACAATGATTTTACTAACGAAAACTAACAACACATGATAGTGCGAGATCTTATAACCGATGGAATTATTCCCTTAAAAACAAGCGACACAGGAAGAGCTGCGCTAAGTTGGATGGAGGATTTTAGAATTTTACACTTACCCATTGTGAATGATTCTCAATTCCTTGGATTGATTTCTGAATATGATATTTATAGTTTTAACCATTTTGATGAGGCCATTGGTAGTTATAATCTATCATTACAAAGTCCTTATGTGTATGAACATCAACATATTTATGAAGCTCTGAAATTGGTTAGATTGCATCGTTTGAGTTTGATTCCGGTAATTGACGAAAAAGAAATCTATCTCGGGTCAATTACATTACAAAGCCTCCTCGAACATTTTGCTGAAACACTTTCGGTTAATGAACCTGGAGGCATTATCGTGCTTGGCATTAATATACATGACTATGTGCTTTCTGAAATAGCCCGAATTGTTGAGTCAAATGACGCCAAAATTCTAAGCCTGATTGTTAAGTCTGAAAAAGATACAACAAGGCTTGAGGTAACCCTTAAGCTAAATAAGCGTGATATTGCCGGAGTGCTACAAACATTTATTCGTTTCAATTACAACGTTTTGGCCTCATTTGGTGAGAGTGACGATTTTGATGACTTAAAAGAAAGGTATGAATCACTAATGACCTATTTGAAGGTATGAAGCTGATTTGTTGGAGTTTTATATTATTTTTTTTTGTTTCAGTACTTAATGCTCAAACAGAAATTGAGCCTGCTTTAATATTAAACCTCGACAGTTGCCTCTCCAAATCCTCTGAAAAGTATATCGTTGTTGGTAATATTAAACTGGAAGGTAACCAAACAACAAAAGACGAAATTCTATTTAGAGAGCTTACGTTTCATTCGGGAGATACTTTAAATTGCCGTGAATTTTGCGAAAAAATAGTTCAGAGCAGACAAAATTTGCTCAACAGATCTATTTTTAACTTTGTTCAAATGGACACACTTCATGATGTAAGTATTTCAAATGTTATTCATGTTACTATTAGCGTGATTGAAAGATGGTACATATGGCCATTGCCTATTTTTGAACTTGCTGACAGAAATTTCAATTCATGGTGGGAGACCAAGGATTTTCGCAAAGCGAATTATGGGCTATTTCTCACTTACAATAATTTTAGAGGACGACTCGAGCAGCTGAAGGTTTTGTTAAGAGCTGGTTATAATCAAAATTATTATTTGCTATATGAAATCCCATATATTACTGAAGCACAAAATATTGGACTTGGCATTCAATTAGGTTATTCATTAAGTAGAGAGGTTCCTTATGTGACCTTAAATAATAAGCAGTTGTTTTATAGAGCTTCTAATTCATATGCCCGAAAAGAGTTTTATGCAAGTTTGAAAGTCAGCTATCGGGATGGAATACACACAAGTCACAGTATAAGTTTGGGCTATGAGAAATCGAAATATGCTGATACGCTATTGGATTTGAATCCAGAATTTTTGGAAAGTAAGGAAGGTAAGTTTCAATTGATTCACGTCAATTATTACTTTAAGCGCGATTTCAGAGATTCAAAGCCTTATCCGCTCTTTGGACATTATTTAGATGTTGATTTTCATCAATATGGATTTGGAATTATGCCTAACGAACCTTTAATCACCTCATTGAAAACTACCTTCGATATTTATCGGCCAATTTGGAGGCGTTGGTACTGGGCAGCAAGTATGACAGGTCGAGTTACCGGATCAGATTTTCAACCCTATTTTATGCAAAAATCTCTTGGTTATGGAAATGATTTTATTCGATCATATGAACTCTTTGTTGTAGATGGGAAAAGTCATCTTCTCTTTAAATCAAATCTAAAATTTGCTTTGGTTCAACCTAAGAAACGTCAATTGCCATTGATTAAATC
>Ga0351879_1147_pt1 | contig 13994 bp, 14 predicted proteins | sample BONcelFGM3001D15_FD_206782 | JGI IMG/M metagenome (GOLD analysis project Ga0351879, IMG submission 206782) | Enriched cells from coal bed in the Powder River Basin, Montana, United States - BONCAT cells FGM rep3 HSBNCT.FGM.300.1.D15 ... | reverse complement strand
AACGACCGGCTTCTTGAAAAATTTCAGAACAATGTAAGAGGGAAGACATGAAGCTGTCTGCTCGTATTTCCACCATCAAGCCATCGCCCACCCTGGCCATCACCATGAAGGCCAATGCCTTGAGGGCCGAGGGTCGCGACATCATCGGTTTCGGTGCAGGAGAACCCGATTTCGATACACCGCAGAACATCAAAGAGGCAGCGGTCCGGGCCATTGAGGAAGGATTCACGAAATACACCCCCGTGGGCGGTACGGACGAGCTGAAGGATGCCATTATCCGGAAGTTTGAACGGGACAACGCACTGACCTATCGCCGCAACGAAATCTGTGTTTCCTGCGGCGCCAAGCACAGCCTCTACAACCTGGCCCAGGTCCTTTTCGAGGAAGGTGACGAGGTGATCATTCCGGCGCCCTATTGGGTGTCGTACGCCGACATCGTCGCGCTCACCGGGGCGCGTCCGGTGATCGTCCCGACGGCCGAGGCGGATGGTTTCAAACTGCAGCCTGATCGGTTGCAAGACGCCCTGTCGGAAAGAACGAAGGCCCTGATCCTCAACAGTCCCTGTAACCCTACCGGCGCCGCCTATTCACGCACGGAGATCGAAATCCTGGCCGGCATTGTCGAAAAAACGGATGTCCTCGTCATTTCCGACGACATCTACGAGAAGATCCTCTATGACGATGCGATATTCTACAGCATCGCCTCGGTCAACCCGGCACTGAAGGCAAAAACCATTGTCGTCAACGGCGTTTCCAAGGCCTATGCCATGACGGGGTGGCGTATCGGCTATGCCGCCGGTCCAGAGAATATCATCGCTGCGATGAACAAACTGCAAAGCCAGAACACATCCAACCCGACCTCCATTGCCCAGAAGGCGTCCGTCGAGGCCCTGAACGGTGACCAGACGGCCGTGGGGCAGATGGTGGCTGCGTTCGATAAAAGGCGCCGTGTCATGGTGGAGGGACTGAATGCCATTCCCGGATTGAGCTGTCGAAATCCCCAGGGCGCCTTTTATGTTTTCCCCAACATATCGGGGATATTGGGTAGAACCATCCAAGGAAAACGGATGGACGGATCTTCCGATCTGGCGGCGTATCTGCTCGATGCGGCCAATGTCGCTGTTGTCCCCGGCGCGGATTTCGGTGATGATCGCTACATGCGTCTCTCGTATGCCACGTCGATGAAGAACATCGAGGAAGGATTGAAGCGCATCCGGACCGCACTGGAAACATGAGAAAAAAAACAAAATCGGTCTTTATCGGTCCCGTCGAGGTGGGTGGTCTCAAACCCATCGTGGTTCAATCCATGACAACGACGGACACCCGGGATGTGCGAAAAACCGTACTCCAGATCAAAAGGTTGGAGCGGGCAGGGTGCGAGATCGTTCGCGTTGCCGTCCGCGATGTGGAGGCGGCCGCTTCCATTGCGGCTATCCGCAAAAAGATTCGAATCCCCCTTATTGCGGATATCCATTTCGATGACCGTCTGGCCGTGAGCGCCATGCTTGCCGGTGCCGATGGCATCCGTATCAACCCGGGCAACATGGACCCCGAGGGGATCAGAGCGATAGTAAAGGTTGCGAAGGAAAGGGGAACAGCCATTCGCATCGGGATCAATGCCGGCTCCCTCGAAAAGGATCTCCTGCGCGAATATGGCCATCCGTGTGCCGACGCCCTCGTTGCGAGCGCCATCCGGCATGTTGGACGCCTCGAGGAGATGGGGTTTGACCGGATGAAGATATCCGTCAAGTCTTCCCATGTGCCTACCATGATTCATGCCTATCGGGCCCTTTCTTCGAAAGTGGACTACCCCCTCCATCTGGGCGTCACTGAGGCGGGAAGCCTTCTCAATGCCGCCGTCAAGTCCGCCATCGGTATGGGAACCCTGCTGTTCGAGGGCATTGGAGATACCCTGCGCGTTTCCGTTACGGGAGATCCGGTTCAGGAGTTGCCCATCGCCTATGGGATATTGCGAACGCTGGACATCCGCAGGGTCGGCGTGGAGATTGTCTCCTGTCCTACATGCGGTCGTTGTGAAATCGACCTGGCCGGACTTGTCCGGCAGACAGAACGGCGTCTGGCAGGCATAAAACCCTATCTCAAGGTCGCTCTTATGGGCTGCGTCGTCAACGGTCCCGGTGAGGCTGCAGAGGCCGATATCGGCATTGCCGGCGGCCGCGGCTTCGGGATGCTCTTCAAAAAGGGAAAAATTGTTCGAAAATTGCACGAATCCGAATTTATAGATACCCTCATGGCGGAAGTGAGCGCCATGGTGCAGAATCAGGAGGAGAATTGATGCGTTATTCACAGATGTTTTTACCCACCGGCCGTGAGGTTCCTTCCGATGCGGAAATTCCGAGCCACCAGCTTATGCTGCGGGCCGGGTTGATCCGGAAATTGACCAGCGGCGTTTATACCTATCTGCCTTTGGGGTACCGGGTGATCCGCAAGGTAGAAAATATTATCCGTGAGGAGATGAACCGGGCAGGGGCACAGGAGGTTCACATGCCCATGGTGCAACCGGCCGATCTCTGGCGGGAATCCGGTCGTTGGGAGTATTACGGGAAGGAATTGCTCCGCTTTCGGGACCGGCGCGACAGCGAATGTTGCCTGGGACCCACCCATGAAGAGGTGATTACGGATCTGGTTCGCAACGAGATCAAATCCTATCGCCAGCTCCCGCTCAACCTCTATCAGATTCAGACGAAATTTCGTGACGAGATCCGTCCCCGTTTCGGTGTCATGCGTTGCCGTGAGTTCGGCATGAAAGACGCCTACAGTTTCGATGTCGATGAGGCCGGGGCCGAAGTGAGCTACAAGAAGATGTTCGATGCGTACAACCGAATATTCGAACGTTGCGGCCTGGGCTTCCGTCCTGTTGAGGCCGATTCGGGCAGCATCGGCGGCAGTTTCTCTCACGAATTTCTCGTCATGGCCGATTCGGGTGAAGACGCCATGGCCTATTGCAGTGACTGCGGATACGCCGCCAATCTGGAAAAGGCCGAATCGGCCCGCCCTGACGAGGAGATCCCCGATCCAAGGGCATTTCTTGCACTCCAGGAGGTCGCGACGCCGGAGGTACGTACCATTGAAGAGGTCTGCGCCTTTCTTCAGGTCCAACCGGCGGACGTCATCAAGACCCTGGTTTTCATGGCCGACGGCAAGCCTGTGGCGGTGCTGGTCCGCGGTGATGAAGAGGTCAATGAGATCAAGGTCAAGAATTATCTGCGTTGTGACGTTCTGGAACTGGCCCTGGACGACGAGATCCGGTCGGTAACCGGTTCTCCCCGGGGGTTCGTCGGACCGCTGGGACTTCGTTGTCCCATGATCGTCGATTATTCCCTGATGAACCGTCAGAATCTCGTGGCCGGGGCGAACCGGGAGGACTACCACGTCCGCAACGTCAATCTGCAAAGGGATGTCCCAGGGGCCGCCTTTGCCGATCTGCGGCTGATCCGGGAGGGCGACCCCTGTCCGCGCTGTTCCGGTGAAATGTGCTTCGCCCGTGGAATCGAGGTAGGGCATGTCTTCAAACTCGGGACAAAATACAGCAAGGCCATGAAGGCCCTTTATCTCGACCGCAATGGACAGGAGCAGTTCATGGTGATGGGATGCTACGGCATAGGGGTCGGACGTACGGTAGCCGCCTGCATCGAACAAAGACATGACGAGAACGGCATTGTCTGGCCTCTGGCCCTGGCCCCTTACTCGGTCATCATTACGCCGGTGAATATGAATGAGCCCCGGCTGGCCCGGGCGGCCGAGGATCTGTATGCTTCCCTGCTCGATCATGGGATTGACGCCTTGTTGGATGACCGTGACGAGCGGGCAGGGGTCAAGTTCAAGGACGCCGATTTGATCGGGGTTCCCTTCCGCATTACGCTGGGCCCGAAACGGCTCGAGGAGGGTAACGTGGAGATCAAGTGCCGCCGGTCAGGGGAGGTCCGGATCATCGCGCTCCAAGAGGTGGTTCCCTTCCTGCTCGATGCCGTTCGTGAGGGCTGAAAACGGCCATGCTGCGCATCACGGACATTCTCGATAAGACACAGGCGTACCTGTCTCCTGACGAACTGGAGCTGATCGAGAAGGCCTATGTCTTTTCCGCCACCGTGCATCAAGGACAGATGCGCCTGTCCGGGGAGCCCTATCTTACCCATCCCATGGAAGTGGCGGGAATCCTTGCCGATATGAAGCTGGATGCCGCTTCCATCATTACGGGACTCCTGCATGATACAGTAGAGGATACCCTGACGACACTCGACCAACTCAATGCCGCTTTCGGAAAGGACGTGGCCCAACTGGTCGATGGATTGACGAAAATCAGCAAAATTACCTATGCGAGCCAGGAAGAGAGGCAGGCAGAGAACTTCCGTAAAATGATCCTGGCTATGTCCACGGATATCCGGGTTATTCTGGTTCGCCTGGCCGATCGGGTTCACAACATGCGCACGCTCCAGTACCAGACACCGGAGAAACAGATCTATATCGCTAGAGAAACCATGGAGTTGCATGCGCCTTTGGCCAATCGCCTCGGGATCAATTGGATGAAGACGGAACTCGAAGATCTGGCGTTCCTGTATTTGCACAGCGATGCCTACAACGAAATAGCCGGGCGCGTCGACAAGAAGAAGGAACAACGAGACCTTTATACGGAAGAAGTGAAACGTATCATCACCCAGGAAATCGAAAAGGTGGGCCTCAAAGGTGTCGTAGAGGGCAGAGCCAAGCATTTCTACAGCATTTACAGCAAGATGCAGGCCCAGCACATCGAGTTCGACGAGGTGTATGATCTGATTGCCTTTCGGATCATTCTCGATACGGACAAGGAGCGGGAGTGCTACGAGGCATTGAGCGTCGTTCATGCCCTCTGGAAACCGGTCCCGGGCCGTTTCAAGGACCGCATCGCCATGCCCAAGGCCAATGGATACCGGTCTCTCCATACCACGGTCATCGGCCCTTACGGGGAGCGGGTGGAAATCCAGATCCGCACCCGGGCCATGCATGAATGGGCCGAGGAAGGTATCGCCGCCCATTGGCGCTACAAGGAAAAGCGTTCCAACCAGGAGGCCGATGACGAACAGATCAAAAAAGTGCGCGAGCTCCTCGATGTCCAGCAGGATTCGGAAAACCCCAGGGAGTTTATCCACAATCTGAAGATGGCCCTGTTCCCCGACGAGGTGTATGTCTTTACCCCCGGTGGGGACGTCAAGTCCTTCCCGAAAGGGGCGACGCCCATCGATTTTGCATACAGTGTCCATACGGATGTGGGAAACCAGTGTATCGGCGCCAAAATCAATCGCAATATCGTCCCCCTCAAGTATGAACTCCGCAATGGAGACACGGTCGAGATCATCACCCAGACCGGACACCATCCCGGAAAGGACTGGTTGAAATGGGCCGTGACATCCAGGGCGCGGTCGAAGATCAAGGCCTGGATCAAGGCCGAGGAACGCAAGAAAAGCATCGAACTGGGACGGGATATCCTGGAGCGGGAACTGAAAAAGCGTCACCTGAAACTATCCTCCGTCCTGAAATCCGATGAGATCAAGAAAATCTATGACGAGCACCTGATCTCCGGCGCCGACGACCTGATGGCGATGATCGGTTTCGGCCGCCTATCGGCGAAACACATCGCCAACCACTTCCTTCCCGAGGAAGAAAAGAAAAAGGACGAGCAGGTTCCGGAGAAGGCCAAGCAGAAGGAAGGTGCGCCTTCCACGGTCGGGATTTCCCTGACCGGCGTGGAGGACGTCATGGTAAAGTTCGCCCGCTGTTGCGAGCCCATTCCCGGGGACGCCATCATTGGCTACATCTCCCGAGGACGGGGCATCACCATCCATACCCAGCAATGCCTCAATGCACAGGAGTTGGATGCAGAGCGTATGGTCGATGTGCAATGGAGCGTGAGGGAGAAGCAGACCTTTCCTGTTCTCGTGCGTGTGGTCTGCCACGACAAGAAAGGGGTTCTGGCGGAGGTGAGCGCGGCCATCTCCGCCCTCGATGTCAACATCACCCATGCGGAGGTGGATACCACTCCGGATCTCCGAGCGATCTGCACTTTCAGGGTCGATGTCAGTGATTTAAATCAATTCAACCATATGGCTTCGTCGATCAAAGGCCTGAAGTCCGTGATCTCCGTGGAAAGGCTGCGGAAAGGTCTATAGCCCGGTTATGGATTGACAACCGTGGTTCGATTGCGTTATGAACCCCATCCAGTAAAGGGGATTCTTTTTAGGTGGATATGAAGAAAAACTTTAACATCGCCCTGTTTTTTCTAGTTATTTTCGCGGCTAACGTCTTTCTTTGGGTAACGCAGGCGGAGTCCGGTCCGGCGAAGACCGTGGTTGTCATCGATGCTGCTCATGGCGGCGCCGATCCGGGGGTCCATATCACGGACAGGATTCAGGAAAAAGACATTACCCTGAAACTGGCTGTCCTGTTGCAGAAGGAATTGGCACGAAACGGCAGCCTCCATGTGTTGTTGACAAGGGATGGAGACCGGGATGTTTCGCTGGACGATCGCCTGAAGATCATCGGTGATGCAGCGCCTCGAGCCGTGATCAGCCTTCACGTCAACGCCGGCTTTGGCAAGGCGGCAAAAGGCTTCGAGGTGTATTTCCCGGGCTTCAAGACGGGCAAGGCAGACAAAGACGGACCCGGGGCCATCATCCGTGACATGAAGAAGAACAAGCATCTCAATGACAGCGTTCGTCTGGCACAGGGGATTCAGCGACAGCTCGAGTCTGTTTTCAAGAAAGAAAACAGGGGATTGCGGTATGCCCCCCTGCGCCTGCTTTCGGATCTTTCGGTACCGGCCGTTGTTGTGGAGATCGGATTTGCTGAAAACCCCGACAACCGAAAGAAACTCACCGATGCCACCCATCAGCAGGAGATTGCTCGGGCGCTGAGCCGAGGCATCCTGGACAGCCTGTAGAAAAACGGACACGATTGGAAGAGGAGCGCCCTATGAGAAACCAAGGCCGGAAGGCCGACGCCTTGCGCGAGGTACAGATCATCCGGGACTATGTCCCCAGCGCAGAGGGGTCCGTACTGATGGCGATGGGAAACACCCGGGTTATCTGTACGGCGACCATCCTTGATGAGACCCCCCCTTTCCTGAAGAATACAGGCTCGGGTTGGCTGACGGCCGAGTATGCCATGTTGCCCATGGCCACCGCAAAACGCTCGCCCAGGGAATCTTCGCGTGGAAAGATCGGCGGCAGAACCCACGAAATCCAACGCCTGATCGGTCGTTCGCTACGGGCCATTACGGATCTGCACGCCTTTGGTGAGAGGACGATTTATATCGATTGTGATGTGATCCAGGCCGATGGCGGAACCAGAACGGCCTCCATCACCGGGAGTTTTGTTGCCCTGGGCGCCCTGTTTCAAAAAATGAAGGCGTCGGGACATGTCTCGGATATTCCGCTGCACGATACGGTTGCCGCCGTCAGCGTTGGGGTCGTGAATGGAGAGATCCTGCTCGATCTGGACTACCGGGAGGATTCCCAGGCAGAGGTCGATATGAACGTGGTCATGACCGGAACAGGACAATTCATCGAGGTTCAGGGAACGGCGGAAGAGAAGCCGTTCGATCGACATCGACTCGATCGTCTTCTGGACCTGGCCGCCGGAGGGATTGCGGAGTTGGCGAAACGACAACGGGTTGCCTTGGGGCCGCTTACGTGAGGAAGATCGTACTGGCCACGACCAACCCGGGGAAGATCCGAGAGATCGAAGAGATCCTGGCCGATGCGCCCTGCGAAATTATGCGGGCCGAAAGATATTTTCCGCTTCCCCATATTGACGAGAACGGCCGTACCTTTTTTGAAAATGCCCTCAAAAAAGCGAAGATATATGCAAGACATACGGGGGAGACGGTATTGGCGGACGATTCAGGGCTGGAAGTCGATTTCCTGCAAGGTTCACCGGGCGTTTACTCCGCCCGGTATGCCGGCATCGGCGCAACGGATGAAGCGAATCTCTCCAAACTCCTGCGGGAGATGGAACGGGCAGCATCCTCAGAGCGTAACGCAGTTTTCCGTTGCGTCCTCGTACTCTGCAGTCCGGACGGTGACCACAGAGCCTTTGAGGGCCGATGGGCCGGACAGATCAGCGAAGTGGCACGTGGTACAGGCGGATTTGGCTATGACCCGGTTTTTTTTCTGCCGGAACTCGGACGAACCGTCGCTGAATTGACGCCAGAAGACAAAAATCGTCGTAGCCACCGGGCCCAGGCACTGCATCGGCTGAAAGAATATTTGATACAGAATGGGCGGGTGGGCTTGAATTTCGGACAGAACGGGGCGTAGCGCAGCTTGGTAGCGCGCCTGCTTTGGGAGCAGGATGTCGCAGGTTCAAATCCTGCCGCCCCGACCATATTATTCTTATAAATACAGTAGCTTGGCTTGTTGTGGGGGCTCTTTATTTAGTTGCACTTGAGTTGCACCCTGAGCTGATTCATAGATGGCCCTAATATCGGTGGGGTCAATGCTGAAATACCGCTCAAAAGCCTTCTTCGTGCTTATCATGGCTGCCCGTTTTATCTGCTCCGGAGAATGAAATTGTCCCACGCCCTTGCTGATGTATGCTTTGTGCCGCCGTACAAATCTACACCCTCGATGCCGAGATTTCTACACGCTTCTTTCCACCACCGATAGAAAACTTTTTGTCCAAAAGGAAAGGCGGTCCGGTTTCTTTTCAAGTGTTAAAGATGAGTTAGGCAATCTGGGGCAAATTATGAGGGGATGGCTGCCCTGGTTCCAACCGCTTCCGGTAACTCGGATAGAGTGACCCGGTTAACCTCACAGGAAGTCATGTTGTCCAGCCCTTGATGACAGTTCTTCATGGCGGCGTATCGATCAAATCTCTTTTTAAGTTCCTGTTTCATAGATGACAGTAAGCCTTGACATTTGGACGACCATACATTAGCGTACTCGCTTTGAATGCCGGACGGGAAGAAACGATTGCAGGCCCCGATTGGATCGGTATTGTGGAGGATCGGGGACGGAGGAGATGGAAGATGATCGGTGTACTCATTACAACCCATGGCGCCTTGGGCAGTGAGTTGATCAAAGCGGCGGAACTGATCAAGGGACCGATGAAGGGTGTCCTCCATATCTCCGTCGATCAGACCAAAGGACTCGAGGAGATCAAAAAAGAGATCAGTTCGGCGATCAAGAAGCTGGATCAGGGGAAGGGTGTTCTCATCCTGACGGACCTTTTCGGCGGGACACCCGCCAACGTTTCCCTCTCGTTTATGAAAGAGGGCAAGGTAGATGTCGTTACAGGTGTGAATTTGCCTATGCTCCTTAAATTGACTGACGGTCGGGATCGGATGGCTCTTCAGGAATTCACCCATTTCATCCGGGACTATGGGATCAAGAATATCTATGTTGCCAGCGAAATACTCAACAAGAAGATCGGCGGAACCTGATTTGCCGAATTACCTTGGATCGTTATGGAAATAGCTTTGGTACGGGTGGATAATCGCTTGGTTCACGGCCAGATCATCGAGGCATGGGTGCCGTTCATCAAGGCTACCTGTATATTTGTGGTCGATGATGATGTCGCCGGCGATTTTTTTCGGGAAACCGTCATCAAAATGGCTGTACCCCATGGGGTGGAAGTGCTGGTATATAGCGTTGAAACCTTTGTCCGTTTGGCTCCGTATCGACAGGACGGCAAGAAAAAGGCCATCGTTCTTTTTTCCAACATAGCGGATGCCCTTCGGGCATACAATCTGGGTTTTCCTTTTCAGAATCTCAATGTGGGTAACGTCTACAATGAGTCATGCCGGCGCCAGCTATCGGCGTGCGTCCTGTTGAACGATCGGGACCTGGAGGGGCTCCGGGAGCTCCTGGCGAAAGACGTGCAGATCGAGCTGCGGCGCGTTCCACGGGAAAGGCCGGCCCCGGTATTGTCCGTCTCCGATGTCTTGACTCCTTGAGCGGCGAAAGGAGCAGGCGGCCGAATGTTCGAAAAAACGCTCCTGATGGCTGTTCTGGGCGCCCTTTTCTGCCTGGATCGATCGTGTCTGCAATCCATGATCCACCGCCCGATCGTCATGGCCCCCTTCCTGGGATGGATTCTCGGGGATGTGAAAACGGGCTTGATTGTCGGTGCTTTCCTTGAACTGATGTGGGTAGACCGCCCGTCCATGGGTAATTATGTCCCTCCGAACGACTCCCTGGCGGCCGCGGTTATTACAGGCACGGTCATTTTGGCGGGAGCGAATGTCGGCGGTGTTAGCCGGGAACTGACCACCTTGGGCATTCTCCTGCTTCTTCCGCTGGTATACGGGGCACAGAGGATGGACATGTATATCATGGCCAAAAACGACGCCCTGGCCGAGGTCGCTTTGGCGCATGCCGCGACGGGCAACGCGACGGCAATCGAAAAAAACCACCTGTCCGCCATCCTGAAAACGTACCTGTATGACCTGCTCTTCATCTATCTGGCGACCTTTGCCGCCGTCCCGGTCGTGGGATTTGTCTACGACCTGTTGCCCATGCCGGCGCTGAAGACTCTCGAACTCCTGTACTTCACCTTTCCGCTCCTCATTGCCGGAATTGTCTTGAACACGATCAAACTGCGAGGGGATGTCTTCGTATTTTCTTCTTTGTTCATCATCCTCATTCTTCTGGCCGAACTCCTCCATGGCATCTGACGTCGACTTCCCGGGCCATATCGGCATTTTCCCCATGGAATTCCGTTTTCTTCCCGAGGTGATGGCCATCGAGAGGACGTCTTTCAAGACGCCCGCAACGGAATCCCTGTGGGCCAATGAACTGTCGAATCCGATCTCTGTCAATCTTGTCGCAGTGATCGATCCGGGAGAGAGCCAGGAGATTGTGGGGTATGTAAATTTTTGGGTCGTAGCGGACGAGGTACAATGCAATCAGATCGCCGTGGCTGGACACTTTCGCCACAGAGGCGTCGCATGCCGGCTTCTGGGGGCCATGATGGAAAAAGCGGATCGGGAAGGCATGAAGGCGGCGACCCTTGAGGTTCGGGCTTCCAATAAGGAGGCCATTGGGTTATATAATAAGTTCGGATTTGTGATCCAGGGCAGACGTCAGGGATACTATGCAGAAGATGGCGAAGATGCCCTGCTCATGGGGGCTCCCATCTGGAGGCCGTAGGATGAACGCGATTCAACATGGCAAGGTACAGTTCAACCACGAGGTGGCGCCCGGGCATTTCATCATGTCTGTCGGCGTTCCGGAACGATTCGAAACGCCGCTGCCGGGACAGTTCGTTATGGTCCGCATGCGAAACAGTATGGACCCCTTTCTGAGTCGGCCGCTCAGTGTCTACTCCTTTGAGAGACAACGAAACGGCGCGACCCTGGAATTCCTCTACCGGATTGTGGGCAAGGGAACGGCCTGTCTGTCACGGCTTCGGGAAGGGGAGGGCATCGACCTGCTGGGGCCGCTTGGAAACGGCTTTCACACCCCTTCGTCCATCGACCATGCCGTCCTTGTGGCCGGGGGTGTGGGGGTTGCCCCACTGACGTATCTGGCGTGTCATTATCGGCGGCGCATCTCCTCCTTTCTGAAGATCACCTGTTATCTGGGAGCAAAATCCGCAGCGGACATCATTGGCCTGGAACGCCTCCAGGATTTCTGCTCGGAAGTAATCGTCTCCACCGATGACGGTAGCCAGGGGGTCTGCGGCGTAGTGACGGATGCCTTGGCCTGGGATGCAAGGAATCGCGCCGGCAATGCGGAATTCATTTATGCCTGCGGGCCCCGGGCCATGATGAAATGTCTGTCGGAACAGATCGCAGAGGATGACGTTCCCTGTCAGGTCTCTCTGGAGGAACGAATGGCCTGTGGTGTCGGCGCCTGTCTGGGATGCGCCGTTGCCCTGAGAAATCGCATGGGGGGACTCTATCATGGACGGGTATGTAAGGACGGACCGATTTTTAACATCCGACGTGTCAATTGGGATGAATAAATGACCTATTCAGCCGACAGGGAAAATTTCAAAACCGTTCCGGATATGACATTGAGGATCCGGAATCTGCTCCTGAAAAACCCGGTATGGACCGCATCGGGGACCTTTGGCTATGGAGAGGAATACAGCCGCTATCTGGATTTGGGGCGATTGGGCGCCTTGGTGGTCAAGGGCCTGTCCATGGACCCACGGCCTGGGAATCCGCCGCCGCGGATTGTGGAGACGACCGCCGGGATGCTCAATGCCGTGGGTTTGCAGAATATTGGCGTCCATGCCTTTGTAGCGGAAAAGCTGCCCTGGCTTCGACAATATGATGTGCCCGTGATCGCCAATGTGTACGGTGAAACGATAGATGACTATTGCCGAGTGTCTGAAATCCTGGGGCATGCCGGGGGGGTGCACGCACTGGAAGTCAACATCTCCTGCCCGAACGTCCAGCAGGGAGGCGTCGCTTTCGGCACCGATCCGGACATGGCGGCAGAAGTGGTAAGGCGGGTCCGCCGCGTCACGGAGCTGCCTCTCATCGTCAAGCTGACTCCCAATGTGACGGACATTGCCGCCATTGCCCGCAGTGTCGAGGCGTCCGGGGCAGATGCCGTTTCCCTGATCAATACATTGACCGGAATGGCTGTCGATGTCGAGACACGCCGGCCCCTGCTGAAGAATGTGACCGGCGGACTCTCAGGGCCTGCCATCAAGCCGGTTGCCTTGAGAATGGTATGGCAGGTGGCCAAGGCCGTAAAGATTCCCGTTATAGGCATCGGTGGAATCATGAACGCAAAGGATGCCCTCGAATTCCTTATTGTCGGGGCTGCGGCCGTTCAGGTCGGTACGGCGAATTTTGTCGATCCCGTAGCCTGCATCCGCATTCTCGAAGGCATCGAAGACTACCTGAAGCGCCATGACCTGGACAGCCTGGGAGACCTCGTCGGCAGTCTGCGAACGGGCGAACCTGTGTCGCTGAACGGTGTCGGGGGAGGGTGAGCCGCACCAAGGCGGCAGGTGGAAGAGGGGACCTTCATGGGAAATGCCGAATGCATTGCACGGGGGATCTATCTTGTTGGCGGTTCGGGGATCTCCCGTTCGGACGATGCGACGTCTTTCGTCATTGACTTCGGCGCCGAATTGGTGATGATCGATGCCGGCGCCGGGGATAGCACGGAGATGCTGCTCTCGAACATGGAGGGAGCCGGATTGAATCCGGCCGGTCTGTCCCTCTTGATTCTGACCCATTGCCACATCGATCATATCGGTTCTGCTCCGGCGATACGGGATCTCTGCGGCTGCAAGATCATGATCCATTCCCTTGACGCCGAGGCGGTCGAGAGAGGGGACCCGATCCGAACCGCCGCAAGGTGGTATGGGACGGATTTTCCTCCCACCCGGATGGATCTGAAGTTGGTCGGGGACCACCTTGCTTTGCCCTATGGCGATGAAACGCTCCATTGCCTGCATACCCCGGGACATACCCCGGGATCCATCGTGTTGTATCTGGATCGAGATGGAAAGCGCATCCTTTTCGGGCAGGATATCCATGGACCGTTCCTCGCCGCTTTTGGTTCCGATATGGGTCAATGGCGCATCTCCATGGAGAAACTGCTGGCCCTGGACGCGGACGTTTTGTGCGAAGGCCATTTCGGAATCTTTCAGCCCCGGGAGAGGGTTCAGGCCTTTATCCGCAAGCATCTCCGAATGAACGAACGCCCCTAACCGCTCCTTTCCAGCTCAGCGACTTTTTCGTTCAGCCGCTTTCCTGAGATCGGGTAGGGCGTCTTGACCTCCTGGGCAAAAAGAGAAACCTTGTATTCTTCAATCATCCATCGAAAGCTGTCCAATTGTGCCTTTCTTTCCGAAGAAGATTTGTCTCCATCCATATCCATTTTCTGAAAAAGCTGAAGCTTTTCTTCATAGATCCGTACCTCCCGAGAACGCTCTTCTGCCTTCGCAAGGTGCAACAGGCCTCTTTCAGCCCGGATGGCTGAGGCCCGCAGATAGCGGACGATATCCCGCAGGCGCATTTCCTCATAAATATG
>Ga0351879_1145_pt1 | contig 14092 bp, 12 predicted proteins | sample BONcelFGM3001D15_FD_206782 | JGI IMG/M metagenome (GOLD analysis project Ga0351879, IMG submission 206782) | Enriched cells from coal bed in the Powder River Basin, Montana, United States - BONCAT cells FGM rep3 HSBNCT.FGM.300.1.D15 ... | reverse complement strand
GGAAGCATTCCAATTCCACAGCCCTTCCTTTCCTGAAAATACTGAACGCAGACTATACGTATCATGGTCGGTTGTGTTTCCATGTAATTGATTTACTTTCTCGCCTGTTTCCCGGCGATCATCAAAAACTGAAATATCAATACCTGCTTCAAAGCGTTCCGTTTTACGATATCCAGCCCTAAGTCCCAGCATCTTTTCTTCAAAAGTTGATGGAACTATGTATGGATTTGCTTTCTGATCGGCCCATGATTGTGTGATATAGCCATCGCTATCGCGAAAAAAAGCTCCTGCCGACCAATAAAAACCCGATTTCAAGCTGCTGCCTGCATTGGCTTTTATGCCCCGGGTGTTGTAGGTTCCGTAGGAAAGTCCCAGCGATGCTTCAGGATTTACTGATGGTTTTTTTCGAATGATATTGATAATACCCCCCATTGCATTTCCACCATAAAGTGCTGATCCAGGACCTTTTACAACCTCAACCCGTTCCACATCCAGCATCGAGATCAGATTCCAGTTTACAGAACCACCATCAGCTTTATTCACTGGAACGCCATCAACAAGAACCAGAGTGCGCGCCTGTTCTTTACTGCTCATACCGCGCATTGAAACAGTAGATTTGTGAGAAAACAACCCAAACGAACGACTTACCTGAATGCCTGGAAGTAGCGAGATTACCTCATCAATTGATTGATTGGATGTGAGTTGAAGTTTTTCAGGACTGATTAGTTCAACTCTGCCAGGTATATTGCTGATTCGATTTTCAGTTCGGGTAGCTGTTACAACTACTTCTTCCAAACGTTGAAATTCTTCAGAGAGATAGATAGTAATTTGGTTGACTTTTGTATCTGTATCCACTTCAACAGATTTTGTAGTTGGCTGATATCCAACAGCTGTTACCCGTAAAAATAATTTCCCGGTTTCAAATGTTTCAAACTCAAAAGTGCCAGTGATATCAGTGGCTGTAATCTGTTTACCAAGTGATACATGAGCGCCTGAAACAGGGTACAAAGTTCCGGATTCAAGCACCTTTCCACTTACTTTAATCTGAGCCTGAAGTTGCCCAGCCAGCAACATTACAATAGTAAAAACGGTTAAAAATCCTGTCCTCATCATGGTTGAATTTTAACTTCAAACTCCATTACACCATCTGTATCAATATCGGCACGTTTCATTTTAATCATCCCATATTTTCCATCTTCAGTCTTAAAAGGTATCACACGTCCTGCATATGCGTATTTACACAAACCGCTGACATTTCCGGGTTTGTATGCCGAAACTAACAAACTATCATTGGTAGCACCATCAAATTGTGCCTCACTGATGAGTTGATTATCAGAAGTATAATAATCATAAAGGGTAGAATTACGTGTCACCCAATTAGCAATAGCGGGATAATGACCGGTTACAGAACTACTTCCGGAATAGGCAGGACAACATAATGTTGGCGACATGACACCTCCCGTCTGATATACAAATCCTACCATATCGATAGCAGCCTCGTGACCTGATACCGAAGCGGAAGTATATAAAGCTCCTGAATGTAAGTCGAGATACTGTGGCAGACTTGAATGGTTCTGCATACCTATGATAATTGATGGAAAATGCAAAACAGGGCCATAAGCCGATCCTTCCCCGAGTAAAACAGTAAGCGAAAACTGTGTGGTATCACGATTGGCATTCATTACCATAAAAGTCCAGGTTTCGATGACTTCAGCAGATTTAACTGCATTGAAAGTATAATCAAGACCTCCTTGAGGAATATATAATCCTTTATCAAGTTCTGTTATTGACTTTCCTCCAGCGATACGTCTTATACGCAAATTGGTAATTGGTGCACTTCCTTCAATAGCTGTGATTCCAAAAGAAAGTTTACCACCAACTGGTACCGATGATCCGTCAACAGTAAAATCACCTGTTTTCATCACAATCATTGGTTTTATACGCTCCTCCTCTGTTTTGGAACAACCCACCAAAAACATTATGAGAACTAAAAATGCGATTCTTTGTATCACAGGCAATCTATTAAAAGGATTAAAATCAACTTTGAACTCCAGTTAGGATTTTGAAGAAACAAGGATTTGGGTAATGATTACACACTACCCAAACCGCTTAAAATTATTTTACCTTATATTCAAATTCAACATAACCTGATGCGCCCTGTTCAACGGCAGTAACTTTGAGAACGCCAAAAGTTCCTGCAGCTGTTTTAAACGCATACATATCATTCACTTTCATGTCTTTTTTCTTACGATTGCCACTTGTTACTGTTTCATCATAATAACCCTGAATGACAGCATCTCCATCTGTAAGTTGGTCAAACTGTACAGTTGTGATTTCTGTTGCCGGATTGGTGAAATAGGTTTGATTGGTGGTTGTCCAGTTATCAGGGGCATTATCTCCGGTGAAAATTCCGTCAATACCGGTCCCTGGAGCAGCCAAAGCAATATTGTTTCCGCTTGCTTCTTCATAGAAACAAAGGATGTCAATCTTATCCTGTTGCTGGAATGCTTCTGACATGGTATAGACTTTTTTGGCACTGACAGATAAAAATCCACCAACAGTGGTGTTAGATTGTGCACCAAGGCGTGCAATGTTTTTCTGCGGTTCGGGATCTTCATCTTTTTTGCATCCTGCTACAAAGATCATCATTGCAAGTAAAAAGCTTGCTAATACTAAAGTTTTGGTTTTCATACAATTAAATTTATTCAAATGTGTTTCGTTTACCGACATGCATTTTCTGCATATCGGTTGCAAAGAAAATAATAATCTTTGAGCCTTTCAACAAGAAAAGCAATTTGAATTGATTCAAAATAAGAGGAAGCAAAGATTGAGGGCCTGACGTGCGTTAGGATCTCCTCCTGATTATTTCATTAATTCAGTAATTGAAACAGATTGCAAATCAGTATTTAGATGAAAAACACTTATTCATTTTCTTTTATTCCACTTGCGTTATCGATCAATGCAAGTGAGGCGTCTTTACCCAGATAACGATCGATTATATAATGTATCCAGTAAATTACCGGAGTGAGCACAATAGCAAAGGTCACCTTGTAAATATATTGAATCAGTCCAACCGAAACAACCTGCAGAAAACTCCAATTACCCAACCAGTAAAAAGCAATAAAAAGGATAAGGAAACTGTCGATAAACTGTGATACGATGGTCGATCCTGTTGCTCTGAGCCAAAGCATTTTGTGGTTGGTGAGTTTACGCAGAAAATGAAAGGTGTGCATGTCCACCAACTGCCCAACGAGAAAAGCTGTAATCGAACCAATTATAATTCCAAGTCCTTGTCTGAAAATGGTATCATAAGCATATTCAATATTGAATGGCTGTCCGTTGGCATCGGTATTGTTGAGTTCCAGCCAGAAATCTGCAGCAGGGAGATGTGTACCGGCAAAGATGATGACAAAGGCGTAAGCGATAAGACCGGCAGCCATGTAACTAATGCGGCGAACGCCCGACTTACCGAAATACTCATTGATGATATCGGAAAGGATGAAAACAGCAGGCCAGATGAGAATGCCGACACTCATGTTCATGCTGATGACCGAGTCAAATATGAATGGTAGGTTTAATGGTTCTATTCCTAATATTTTCTCAACTGAAAACATTTTCACACCAATTACTTCTGCTACAATGGCATTTGTCAGGAACACAGCTGCCAGCAAAAGATAGAGTCGTGTTTCCTTGTTGTTAAAATTGAGGTTATTCATTAGTGTTTTTCGTTTATTGTTTAGCCGCAATTACATCACTTCCTTAAAAAAGAAGGTAAAAGTCGCTATGCTTTTCTCTTCCTTTTAAACAAAAATACTAGAAAAGTAATAACTTGTTGTAACGATTTAATTTAATCTGAAACAAAGCCAGGTTTTCATTTTACCTAAAGCTAAATGGAACAACAAACAAACGCAATTTATGTTGAATTTTATATCTAAAGAACAACCTGATAGTATACAATAGGTTGGCCATTTAGATGAAAAAACAGCTTTAATATGCTATTTTGCTCCCCGACTTCCTAAGTTTGAAGTTAAACATGAACAGAAGCCTTGTTGTTCATTTCAAGCACTTTATAAGGGTTACGAATAAAAGACATAAGAAAAATGCAGAAATTGAAAGGAATACGCTGCCAGAAAATTAACTCCTTAGCCACCAATAAAATGGAACGATGTACTTATTCTTTAGCTTAACTCACATTATTTAAGTTCGAATCCAGTTGTTTCAATCTCATACGCAAATGGATTCTGCATATTAAAATCTCCCTCCAAAATTGGATGAGGCTCAATTCTTAAATCTATATCACGCCTCAAACGCATTAATTGCATCTGTACTGAAAAAAAATCATCCATTTTGCCAAGTACAACTGCGATATCAATATCACTTCCGGGATGCTGACTTCCATTAGCAAATGAACCAAATATATAGGCCTTTTTAAACTCCAGATCTGCCGGAATTCTTTGAATATAAAGTTTTGCTGTATTTATAATTGATTGATCAACCATTGTCGTAAGATTTCAATTTTATCAATCCATATTTGTGAATATTCAGGGGTGCAGCGTTTATAAAAACTTTGCTTGTAATCATCATATCTTGCATTTAAATTAAAGGTAGTTATCTCATCCAACCATTCATCATAACCTGCAGGCAGCTCAATATCAATTTTTTTTAATAGCAAAAGCAGGTCATGCTTAAATAAAGGGTGTTGTTGTAATTTCTTAACATATAAAGCCTTGATTAACTTTTCGATAACCAAATGTCCCATAAATAAAGCCCAGGAATACTCATTGGTCTTTAATAAATTCCGCATTGTTGAATAATTCATTTCTGAAGATTCACGCCAATGTTGAACGATTGAATTAATATCTTTAATTTTATCTTCCATACCGTTTCAAAAGTACAAATATTATTCACAGACGACAAAGCAAAAGGTCTTTTTCTCAACGAAGAGGCAAAAAATGCATCGCGTTGACATGTGATTAAATTTTAATCAAATGAACTAGTAATTTGATGAAAAACTACCCTAAAAGAATATTTTGCTCCCCGACTTCTTAAGTTTGAAGTTAAATTTGAAAAGAAGCCTTGTTGTTCATTTCAAGCACTTTATAAGAAATAAGGAAAGTTGCAATAAGGAAGATGCAATCGATCGTTGCAACTTATTCTTAAAAACTTTTTGTTATCAAAAAGCTATCCTATCTTTGCTCTTTAACATGGCTTATGGAACTTACGATTATCGCTTTGGCACTGTTTTATGTGCTCACCCCTGTCATCATCCTGCATCTTTGTCATCGTTTCACGTTTGTCAACAAGTTAGGATCAGTTATTATTGCCTACCTAATTGGGGTAATTGTTGGTAATATTGGTATTTTACCTGGCACGGGACCTGTTTTGAATGAGTATATGCTGTTGCATCCTAAGGCAACTTCTGATGAAATTACTGCCCTGCTTTCTTCAGGAAATATCACCGAAAGTCAGTTTATGGCGTTTAGAATCTATAAGTTACGCGATTTGCTGATGAGTATCACTATTTTGCTGGCTATTCCATTGGTGTTGTTTTCGGCTGATATAAAACAATGGGGGAAGATGGCCGGCAAAAACCTGATAGCCCTGATAACAGGTATTTTTTCTGTTGTCATCGTAGTGGTAGCAGGCTTTTTTATTTTCAAGGATTATGGGATGAAAGACTTATGGAAAGTGTCGGGAATGCTCATCGGGGTTTATACAGGCGGTACTCCTAATTTGGCTTCACTCAAAATGATGCTCGATGTGGATGCTAATACCTATATATTAACTCATACTTACGATCTTATAATAGGAGTTATTTATCTTTCTTTTCTTATGAGCATCGGACAACGGGTATTTAATTATGTGCTGCCAGCTTACCCTTATAAAAAGGATGAAGTTCGTATCAGAGATTTAGATGGCAAAGATCCTTTTTGGGGAATTTTCAAAAAAGCGGTTTTTGTACCTTTGCTCAGAGCCTATGGTTTGGCTATTTTGATTTTTGCAATAGCAGTAGGACTTAGCACACTTGCCGCTGAGCATATGACTATGGTAGTGGTCATTCTTACAATCACAACACTTGGATTACTGGGGTCACTTTTGCCATCGATAAATAAAATTGAAAAGACTTTTGAATCAGGGATGTATTTGATTTTAATCTTTAGTTTGGTCGTTTCGTCAATGGCTGATGTGCGAAACTTTTCGGGAATTACACCGGGATTATTCCTCTATGTAACAATGGCCGTTTTTGGTTCCTTGGCGCTTCAATTGGTTTTTGCGCGTATCTTTAAGATTGATTCTGATACCGTTATTATCACCTCTACCGCGATGATTTGCAGCCCACCATTTGTTCCTGTTGTTGCAGGCGCTTTGAAAAACAAAGAAATAATTGTCCCCGGCATCACCATAGGGATTATAGGTTATGTGGTTGGTAATTATCTCGGTTACCTTATTGCCAATCTGCTCAGCACTTTTTAAACATAATTTTGTATGCTTTTCATCAATTAATGAAAGGTTTTTCGAAACGTTTTGAATACGCTTTGTGTTTTTTCAGGTTGCTATTCCAGTAAAAATTCTTCAAAAATGATGGTGCAAGTTGCATAAACCAGCGCGATGCTAAAGAGAGTTTGTAGGGTTGTGCCAGTTGAACCACAAGCTCGGGTTTAAATGATCCGGTCTGAGCAAAATAGCTTCCAAGTTCTCTGAAGTTTTCAAATAGTTTTTTTGTCATTGAAGGTGGCATGATTTGAATGCCTTCAACTCCCCCTTTGATAACAGTTCCAAGATATTCGTAACCCAACCGGACAGTAAATTTCTTTAGATAACGCTCAACAAAGCTGCTGTGAATCGACTCCCGGAAACCCGATTGAACGATAAAACCCACTTTCTTAGGCCCTTTGATATTCGCTTCGAACACAGCCTCAAGAAAAGCTTTGACAATAGCAGGCATTGCATCAGTGTATAGTGGGAAAACAATCAAACAGTTTTCTGATTCAGTAAACGCCTTCAGATGTTGATCTGACTCAGCTGTTAGTGCCAGATAATGAATACTAACTGATCCGTCCTGAATACTTTGATAACCCGCTATAAACTGTTCGATGAGCAATTTCGAGTTGCTCTTTTTGCTGCGAGGAGAGCCGTTAAAAATGGTAAGTGGCATGTGCTGTTTCCTCCGGTTGATGATCATTGATTAAAGTGACAAACCTAAGTCGACTATGAAAATTTATAGCCAATCGTTTATACATATCCTCCACAATTTGAATGTCTTCTTCGTCCGTTGTAATTTCACGGCTGAGCAGAAGACCAAACTCAGGGTATTTTTCGTATCGCTTGTGGTGATGAAACTCACCTTCTTTGATAAGGATGTAGGGATGTAGTAAAACAATGAGCCTATCGGTTATTTTTTTTAGCAGAGCAGTTGTAAAACCTGCAACGAGTGGTGAGGCGAAGATAAAAAAATCAGCATTGATAACCGAGCGGAAAATCAACTCTCCATCGTCTTTATGCACACAACGGCCTGGAGTTTTCCACCAGCAAGTCCAGCATCCAATACAATATTTTAAGTTCATTGCCGAGAGGTTAAAAACCTGTACTTCATGTCCTTGGTTGATATAAAGCGTCTGCAGCTGTGAAACATATTCTCCAAAGTCGCTGTTGTCAGGCGAATTGTCGCCATTGAGTATGGTAATTTTCATGAAGATGAAATATGGGATAAAGGTCACTATTTATCCTGATAAATCAGCCGAATTAATATGAATTTTTGTTAAAATTTTCGATGGTATAATAAACAAGTTTTCTTTCCTGACCTTTGTTATACAAACAAAAAAAGAGGTCACCCTTTCAGGCAACCTCACACATTTGAACCAAAACAACAATGATTATTCGGTGATACTTGCTGCAACGCTGTTTGAAGCAGTGCACTGGCAAATGCAAAATCCTTGTCCTACCTCCCAGCCTGAGCCGACGATTGTATCAAACATTTCCTGTGTAATGTATTGAGGGGTATAGGTGATATTTCTGAAAACCAGGTGAGCATTGAATGCTCTCATATGATTACGTGAACCTTTGTGTAGCTGTCCGAATGCATAAATCAAATCCTGATTGTCTACATTACTTCCTGTATGTTGAATAATGTCTGCAATATCATAATCTTCAATGGTTGCGCCAACTGTGAGGGCGTTACCAATACTTTGTGATCCGAAAGCTACAAGATCAGTGTACAATTGTTGTATTGCCGGATTTGTAAATACACCTGCTTGATGATCGACTGCCGGATCAGGAAGACTGTATTTATCGAGTAATACTTTCATGGCATATGAATGCAACGATTCGCTGTTAGAGATGAAATTGAACACAGGAACCGGATAAAGAGCATACATTGCCTGATAAACGTCATGTGCTAATAGTTCTTCTTCGCGAACAAAGGTGAGTGCTTGAACTTCCTCAGGAGAAAGGGTTTCAGTTGGAAGTGAGTTTAAGCAGTTGTAAGCGCATAACATCAGATCGTCTAACCCATCTTCGCTTAGCTCTGTTTCCATTGCTAAATCGAAAGCGACGATGTTGGCGCTTTTTGTCAATTCTACTGTTGAGGCATCAGCAGCAACAACTTGATCGTCTTTGCTGCAGTTAGTGAATAGGAACATGGCTGACAATCCTGTGAGCAACATGAACAAAACTCTTTTTTTCATTTGAATTGAATTTTAATGTAACATTTTGTTAACGATGCAAAACTACTTCAACTGTAGCGCCTGCACGTTATGACTTTCCGCTATTGTTTTATAAGATTTTCCGTTAATCAATTCACAATCATGGCATCAAAACAGGAAATTAATACCTTTGTCATCAAATCAAAAACATGGTCATCATGATTAAAAAGACATTAAAATTTTTTGCAGGTAGCCTCGCATTGCTATTTCTTGCATCATGCACATCACCTGCTCCACAACAGGAAACCCCTAAAGACCCTATGGATCAGTTATTAAAAAAGTATGCAGAAGTGACCCTTACTTCCGACATCAGTCATCTGAATGCAAACGAAAAGGAGATGCTGAAACTCTTATTCAAAGCAGCAACTATCATGGACGACATTTTCTGGAATCAGCATATAGGTCCTAAAAATGAGTTCCTCTCAAAGATCGAGAATGAAAAGGTAAAGAAATTTGCCACCATAAATTATGGCCCCTGGGATCAACTGGATAATGAGAAACCTTTCATGGAAGGCTATGGCGAAAAATTTAAAGGCGCTGGTTTTTATCCTGCTGACATGACACAGGAAGAATGGGATGCTTTTGAAGACCCAAACAAAACCAGTCTTTACACACTAATTGTGAGAGATGAAAACGGTAAGTTGAAATCTGTTTGGTACCACGAAGCTTATGCCTCTCAGATAGAAGAAGCAGCTAAACTACTCGAACAGGCATCGTTACTTGCTTCTGATGTCGAATTTGCCACCTACCTTAAACTACGCGCCAAAGCACTTCGTACCGACGATTATCTGGAAAGTGACCTGGCCTGGATGGAAATAAAAAACAACAATGTAGATATGGTCATCGGACCTATTGAAAATTATGTTGATGCCTTGAACGGATATAAAGCTGCACACGAGGCTTTTATTCTCATTAAAGATAAGGAATGGAGCGGTCGTTTAGCACATTATGCACAGTTTTTACCCGACCTGCAAAAGCAACTTCCCGTTGAAGATGTTTATAAGAAAGAAGTCCCAGGTTCTGATGCGGATCTCAATGCTTATGATGCTGTATTCTATGCGGGCGATTGTAACATGGCCGGAAAAACCATAGCCATCAACCTGCCAAATGATGAGCGCGTTCATCTTGAAAAAGGAACCCGCAAACTTCAGTTGAAAAACAGCATGAAAGCCAAGTTTGATAACATCCTTGTTCCTGTATCCGATGTTCTCATCGCTCCTGAGCAACGCAAACACATCACCTTTGATGCATTCTTCAGCAATGTGATGTTTCATGAAGTGGCTCATGGAATGGGAATAAAAAATACTATTGACGGAAGTTCGTCGGTTCGAAAAGCCCTTCGCGAGCAATATTCTCCTTTGGAAGAAGCTAAAGCTGATATTCTAGGACTTTTTCTGGTAACGAAGTTGAATGAAATGGGTGAATTCAAAGATACCGATCTCATGGATAACTATGTGACTTTCATGGCAGGTATTTTTCGTTCGGTTCGTTTTGGAGCAGCAAGTGCCCATGGAAAAGCCAATATGATGACCTTCAGTTTCTTGCTTCAGGAAGGCGCTTTCACCCGCAATGATGATGGAACTTATGCCATCAATTTAGAGAAGATGATGGAAGCAAACCGGAAACTAACCGGAAAAATCCTCAGAGCACAGGGAGATGGCAGCTATGATTTCGTAAAAGAATGGGTGGCTACCGAAGGAGTGGTGAAACCTCAGCTTCAGTCCGACTTAAACAGAATCATGGAAAAAGGAATCCCGGTTGATATCTATTTTAATATGGGTCCTCATGTGCTGGGACTTGAATAAATGTACGTTTACGGACACCGTTGTGCTTAAACGTACAGCATACAAAAAACTGGTTATAGTCTAGTTATTTGTAAAATAACAACTTATATTCAATGGCATAATTTATGTCATAAAAATCTTTTATCAATTTTTATAACCTAAAATCAATACACATGAAAAAAATTACACTGATTTTGTTGTTTTTTCTCAGCATTTCTTTTGGAAAGGCATATGCTGATGAAGGAATGTGGCTTCCAATGTTTGTGGAGCGCCTCAATTATGTTGATATGCAAAAAGCCGGCTTGCAGCTAACAGCCGAAGAAATATACAGTATCAACAATTCCAGCATCAAAGATGCTATCGTAGGTTTATCTAACGGACCAACTCCAAGTGGATATTTCTGTACTGGAGAAATTGTCTCCGATCAGGGCTTATTGTTCACCAACCACCATTGCGGATATGATAACATACAAAAGCACAGCACTGTAGAACACGACTATCTGACAGATGGTTTTTGGGCTGCAAGTCTGGCCAAGGAACTTCCAAATCCCGATATGTCAGTTTCATTCCTTATCAAAATGGCTGATGTTACCGACAGTGTTTTATCTGTTGTAAACGACACAATGAGTGTTCAAGACCGTTCAGCTGCTATCCGTAAAAAAACAGGTGATCTCCGTAAAGCCTGGAGCGAAGACGGAAAATATAATGTAGTTGTAAAAAGTTTCTTCGAAGGAAACGAATACTATCTATTTGTTTACGAAGTATATACTGATGTTCGCCTTGTTGGAGCTCCTCCTTCAGCTGTTGGAAAATTCGGAGGTGATACCGACAACTGGATGTGGCCACGTCACACAGGTGACTTCAGTATCTTCAGGGTTTATACTGGTCCCGACGGTCGTCCTGCTGATTACAGCACCGAAAACATTCCTCTAAAACCTAAGCACCATCTTCCTGTGAGCCTCGATGGCGTTGAAAAAGGTGATTTCACTATGATTTGGGGATTCCCTGGAAGTACCGACCGCTACCTCAGTTCTTTTGGTGTTGACTTCAATCTTGAAAAACAATACCCAGCTATCATCGAACTTTTTGGTGATAAATTGGAAACCTGGAAAGAATTCATGGATGCTGATCAAAAAGTAAAAATTCAATATGCATCCAAGCATGCAGTGACAGCAAATTCATGGAAATACCTCATTGGACAAACACGCGGTCTTAAACGTTTAAATGTAAAAGAGAAAAAAGAATTTATTGAAAATGATTTCAGTGCATGGGTTGCTGCTGACGATGAACGGAATAAAAAATATGGTGACGTACTTTCAACCATGGCTAAAGGATATGAGCAAATGGGAGCAACAATTAAGCCTATGCTTTATACCAACTTAGCCGGTATGGGTGGTGCTGAAATAATCGGTTTTGCAATGGAATTCAACAGTTTGAAAGAGCTCCTAAAACCGATTGACAAAAAAGAACTTCCTAAAGAAAAAGATATGGCAAAGAAAATGATTGCCGACCGTAAAGAGCAAGTTTCAACAACAATTACCGGACTTAAGGAAGCTGTAAAAGAACATTTTAAAGACTATTATGCTCCTGCTGATCAGAAAGTATTGCAGATAATGCTTGAAAAATATACTAAAAACCTTGCTGTTGAAATGCAGGCACCTGTTTTGGTTAAAATGCTTGATAAGCAAGATGGTAATATGGCTGCATTAGCAGCTGATCTATTTGATAATTCGATGTTTTCCAGTGAAGCAAAAATAAACGCTTTCCTTGCGAAACCTGATCTCAAAACACTTGAGAAAGATCCGGCAATGCAGTTAGCAGATGGTTTTATGAGTAAAACTATGGAACTTGCCGGTGGTTTCAGGGCTGCACAAGCCTCACTCTCTCCCGCAAAGCGTCTTTTCGTTGACGGCTTACGCAAAATGCAACCTGAAAAAGTTTTTTATCCTGATGCCAATTCAACAATGCGCATGACATACGGAAGCGTTCAGGATTATATTCCTGCTGATGCTGTTCACTTTGATTATGTTACAACCACAAATGGTATCATCGAGAAAGAAGACCCTTCCAACGATGAATTTATTGTTCCGGCTTATTTGAAAGAATTAATCGAAAAGCAAGATTTTGGCCCTTACGGAGTAGATGGAAAACTTGTAACCTGTTTCCTTAGCACCAATGACATTACCGGTGGTAACTCAGGAAGTCCTATTATGAATGGAAAAGGTGAATTGATAGGTTTGGCTTTCGATGGCAACTGGGAAGCCATGAGTGGCGATATCGCTTTCGAACCTGCACTTCAACGCACCATAAATGTCGACATCCGTTATGTTTTGTTTATTATTGATAAATATGCCGGTGCGACACGTCTTATTGATGAGCTTACGATCAGAAAATCAGAACCTAAACCAATTCGTACAGAAGCTTTTTAACTCCTGTCTTAAGATAAATCAGGGGTTAATCCAATGATAGTAGAAGGAGCACAGCAAACGGTGCTCCTTCTTTTTTTGAGTCCTTTTAACTGAAGATATTTCTGTATTTTTGCCGCTCAACACTTTGAAGTAATGCAAACACTTTACCCTTTTAAACTAACACCACTCTTTAAAGAGAAAATCTGGGGCGGACAAAAAATAAGGCAGCAACTGAAGATGGATTTCGGTTTATTACCCAACTGTGGTGAAGCCTGGCTTCTTTCGGGAGTTGAGGAAAACCCTACCCTTGTCAATAATGGCTATCTGACAAGTAACGAACTCAACGAACTTGTGGAAGTTTTTATGGGCGACCTCGTTGGCGACAAGGTGTATGAACGTTTTGGTGATCAGTTTCCTATCCTCGTAAAAGTAATCGACTCAAACGACTGGCTATCTATTCAGGTTCATCCTGATGATGCTCTGGCTCAGAAAAGAGGTGTAGGTTATGGTAAAACAGAAATGTGGTATGTGATGCAGGCTGATGCCAATGCCGAACTTATTTGTGGTTTCAATCAGGAAGTGGATGAGTTGATCTATCTAAGCTATCTTGAAAACAAAAAACTGAAAGACATCATGAACTTCGAGAAAGTTGAAAAAGGAGATGTCTTTTTTATTCCTGCCGGTCGTGTTCACGCTCTCGGACCAGGCACCCTAATTGCTGAGATTCAGCAATCCAGTGATACAACTTACCGCATTTATGACTGGGACCGTGTTGATCAGGCCGGAAACAGTCGCGATTTGCACACCGAAGAAGCACTGGAAGCCATCGATTATACGATGCATAGCAACTATAAAACTCCCTATCTGCGTAGCGAAAATTCCACCGAAAACCTTATAAAGTCACCTTTTTTTACTACCAACATCCTTAAAATCAGTGCTGGCATTAAAAAAGATTACTCAGAACTCGACTCCTTCGTGATTCTATTCTGTACTGAAGGTGGTTTAAAAGTTGAATGGGAAGACCAGAATTACACGTTGGTAGCCGGTGAAGTGATTTTGTTACCTAATGTGATCGAAAATATCACACTTCTACCCGATCCAAATGCCATCATCCTTGAAGTTTATATTGAGTAAGTGTGCAACCAAACTCAGATTACGGTTGTCTAAAAAGTGATCCCAAAAAGAGATTATAATTGCT
>Ga0351879_1144_pt1 | contig 14111 bp, 10 predicted proteins | sample BONcelFGM3001D15_FD_206782 | JGI IMG/M metagenome (GOLD analysis project Ga0351879, IMG submission 206782) | Enriched cells from coal bed in the Powder River Basin, Montana, United States - BONCAT cells FGM rep3 HSBNCT.FGM.300.1.D15 ... | reverse complement strand
GCACTGACGGTGATGCTCCCTGCCGTGAGGTCGATGCCCTCCACACGGGCTGCCGCGGCTGCGTCCAGATCATTGCGCACGAGCATGCCACCCAGTGCCATCGAGTCGGAATCACTGAAAACGTTCTCGTTTGTGGTCTCAGAGGCCGCGCGAATGCGGGCCTTGGAGCTGATCGCACCGCCCTGGGTGGCGCGGACCGTCGAGGCCCCAGCGGCCTGGGCCCCGAGATTCGCCCCAGTGGACTGAAGCAGAGCAGAGGCCCCGCCCGCCATGAGGTTCGAGACCAAAAGAAAGCTGGCCGCCTGCCCACTGGCTGCGGTAAAGCCGAGCGCCTCGCTCAGAGCTTCATTGGCAAGGTCGGCGGCAAGGGCGATCAGGTTGTCTGCCGCCACCAGGAGGTCACCGGCAGAGATCACCAATGCATCCGATATGGCCGCCTCGGCCGCAGCCCGGTCCACCGTGCCCAGACTCAGCCCCACGAGCGCGTCCAACGTCAGCGTCGCGAGATCCTGAGGCGCATACCCCACGGTATTGAACGCCAGATTGACTCCGATAGCTGTATTGTCAGCCGTAACCACACTGCTGTTGTCAGCCGTCAGCGCGGCCTGATTGACGGCCGTCACCGAGACATCTCCACTGGTGGAGGTGACTTCCCCACCCTCGATCTTGGCCACCGCCGCACCCAGAAGGTTGTTCGTGACAATAATGCCCTGAGCGGCAAGCGTGGCAGCCCCCACAAACGGACTGCCGCCTTCCACAAAGACCACACTGTCGGTGGTGGATACCAGAGTGGCATGGGAGTCCGCCTCGACAGCGATGGAAGCCGCCTCGACAACCGCTCCTTCAATGCCCGCATAGGTCCCCGAGGAGAACTGGTTGCGCACAATCATGCCACCCACAGCGACTGCGCTGGAATCACTCAAAGGATTGAGATTCTCCGCGGTGGCACTATTTTTGAAAGTGGTGGCAGCGCTCAGCGAAGACTCATCCACAGCCGAGACCAGCACGTCCCCGCCAGCGGTGACGATCATGTCACCCGCCGCCCTCCTGATGATGGCGCTGGCTCCGGTATTGACGAGGTTCGATGAAAAGATGGCACCCCCTGCGGCGGATCCGGTGCCGCTGAATCCGTCAGCCACTGCATCCACAAGGTTGGTCACCTCGGTACTGAGTGTGATCTGCGTCGTGGCCACGACCGAAACGTCTCCGCCGGTCTCAACAAGGGAATCCTCCACCAAAGCGCTGACAGGGCCCGACAGAGGTGAGCCCAGGTCTGCGCCAAGGAGGTCCGCCATGCCCAGTGCGTCGGGATCGGCCGGGCGCACACCGTAGAGGTTCCAGGCCTCCGACATACCGACCGAGAAGCCGGTGCCAAACAGGGGCACTCCACTCACGGTCGTGGAGGCGCTCACCTTGCTTTCCGCAGAAACGGTGGAGGAGTCTGCTGCCGTCACAGTGAGTCCGCCAGCGGTCAGGTCCACTTCGCTGCCAATGAGGCTCGATGAAATTTCACCCGATACCACGTTGAAGGCTTTGGTACCGCCAAAGCTGATGTTCGGGAGCACGCCGAGGGTCCCGTTAGAGACGGAAGTAACCCCGCCCTGCGCGGTGACCGCGATGTCCCTCGTGGCGCTCACCAGCAGGCTCCCATCAACGGAGTCCACGTCCACATCGCCAAGGCTGGCGGACACATCCCGGTCCAGATCATTTTGCGCCACGGCCTGGCCAATCGTAAGGTCATCCAGGACGCCGGCCACATCTTCAACAAAATTGCCCGTCCGAGCCACCAGTGACGAGTCATCCAAAGCCACCACCGCCATGTCGGCGGTGGAGTTGATGGCCGTGCCGTCGAGCTCCGCTGTCGCCGAGCCGGAGACGCGGTTGGTCGCGGAGCGTGAGGTGGCAGAGTAGTTTCCACTAGTCGTCGCGGAAACGGAAAGTCCGGCGACGGTAAAGGTGGCAAATCCCAACTGGGTGGCGGCGCTCTCCGTAAAGGCATGCACGACGAGATCGGCAGCGGTGGAAGACACCACCCCATCCGTGAGGGCGGATACCGTGGCCAGGCCGCCCGCCTGGATGACCGCGCCGTCCAGCACCGTCACCGTAGCGGTGGTCGTGGCATTGAGCAGAACGTCGTCGCCCGACACCACATGAATGTTCCGCGTCGCCACCGCTTCCAGGGTCAGGGTCCCGCTGGTTCTGACCGTTCCGCCCACCGTCAGGGAGGCTACACGGTCCTGCACGCCGGCCACGGTCGTGACTCCGGCACCTGTGGCATCGTCGTCCCTGGCGGACATCCGGATGGATCCGGCATCGATGGTGGCACCGGCCGCCACGATAATTTCCTCGGCATCAATTTCAAAGACGCCTGCCAGATTCAGGCTCACGCCACTGGAGATCTGCAGAGAATCTCGCCCGCCCAGACCTGCGATGGTCAAAGAGGCGGGGATATTGATGAAGTTGACCTCTTCAAAGGTGCTGTTGGCTGAGCGCAAACGCAGCGTGCCGGCATTGTCCTCCAGAACGGCCTCATCGTCGCCCTCGGTCATGACGAAAACCACGTCACCCGTGCCGGTAAAGTCCACCGGTTCCAATCCCCTGTAAACCAGGGAAATCAGGTCCGTCTCGATGCGGCCTGCATCCGGCCCCCAGGCCGTGAAAATGGCGCGGGAGGATTCACCTCCATCAAGCACCAGTGTATCAAATCCGCCGGCTCCTCCGTCAATCTCTCCGTCCAGCCAGGCTCCTGCCTCAAAAACAAAGCGGTCTTCATTCCCCGCTGCCCCCTCCAGATCCTCCACGCCACTGAACCTCAACCCATGCACGCTGCCTTCATTGTGCCCCGTCACCAGCCAGGTCGTGTTGGCCGAGGAACCGATGATCCGGTCACTCCCGCCTCCTGCGGCGAAGGAGATCGTGGCTCCTGGTACCGGCGGGGCCAGGTTGTTCGTTCCCAGCACCAGGGTATCATCCCCGTCGCCAGTCAGTATCTGCAGTTCTTTGAGGCCCAAGGCCCGCAACTCCGTCGCGATCGTCACCTGATCGTCACTGCCTTCCGGGGCATCGTTGGCAAGGGCATCCACAATCACCTGCTCCACATTGGAGAAGATGAGCTCCTCAAACGCCTCTCCACCACTGGTCCCACGGATGCGGCTCCACCCGTCAGCCGGGCTGTCGAGCACCAGATTGTCCGCCCCGGCCGGGGTGGTAAAGGTAAACGAGGACCCGAGACCGGTGCCCTCAATGATGACCGGCTCCAACCCGGTAAACTGAATGCGGTGGTTCCCAAACGTGAGCGTGCCATCGCCATAATGAGCTCCAGGTACGTACGTGCCCGTGGACACGCCGGTGATCTTGAGCGCATCGTACCCACCCGCTCCGCCGTCAAAGACGAGGTCCAGGGAAGTGGAAAACTGGCTCAAGTCCAACGTGAGCAAATCATTAGAATCATCACTGCCGCGAACGATGATCGGGCTGCCATCGTCGGTAGGCAGGGCCATCTGGCTCCAGTCAATGGCCCCTTGGATCGAGATCTCCAGTCCGAGCTCCGTGGTGGCAATGGACTGCACTTCACCCACATCAAGCGACTCTGCCTCCTCGAGGATCGCCACGATCTGGGCTTCCGATTCCGCATCCACCGGTGGAGTCTGGTCCTGCGTGACGGGTGCCGGTCCGCCGCCGCCCTCGCCCTGACTCTCGCCGCCGGAGGCTCCTTGGGGACTCTGCTGCTCGACGACTGGAGCATCCCCCTCCATGGGGCCGGGCTCATCAAGCGGACTCGCCGAGTACAGGATGCGTGGCTCCAAGGTCTCGTGGCGCACCCGGTCTTCGCCTGCCTCGCCTCCGAAGAACCAGTCGGAAAACTTTTTGGAGAGCTTCGTTGCGCTTTTGGGGTTGCGCTTCGGGGAACCGGAAGAATGGTTTTTCGGGGACATATCCAGAGAAGTCGCTGAAACTAAAAATACTATAATTAATGTCAAGCGAAACTAATCACGAACGCAAATTATCAATACTCCTATTGGCTTACGCGATCGGGCTGGATTTTTCGTGGAAGCCTTGTGTTGATATGTTCCCACCTCGTTAGTGAGTATCACGCTCTGTATCAACCCGTTCTGTGACCTCTCGACTCCGTCTTTGACCGCAATCGCTCAACATGGCCTCCCTTGATCGCACCCTCAAGTTTGCCTTGGCGAAGGAAACCGCCGTCTCGACTTGGACCAATGAGGCCCTCCAGGAACAATGGAAACAATGGAGTTTCGAGCTCGCCCGCCATCGACTGACCTTGGCCAAAATTTTGCCGGACGCCCTCGCGGTGACACGGGAGGCTGCGTTTCGCGCCACTGGACTCAAAGCGTTCCCCTGCCAGACGCGAGCTACCATCGCCTTGTTGGAACCAGCCATCACCGAGGTAGCGACGGGGGAGGGCAAAACCCTCATCACCGCCCTGGCAGCCTGCCTCCTGGCCCTGCCCCGCCGGGGCGTGCATGTGGCGACGGTCAACACCTACCTCTCAGAACGCGACTTCGAATTCGCCACCCAGATCGCGGCCCAGCTCAGCATGACGGTAGGCCATATCAACCGGGACCAAACCCCTGCCGAAAAGCGCGCCGCCTATCAGTGTGACATCACCTACGGCACGGGCTACGACTTCGGCTTCGATTACCTGAGAGACCAACTGGCACTTCTAAAGCACGCACAGCGCGGCCCGACCTACCGTCTCCGTAATCTGCTCACTGGCAAGGCTCATACTGAGGCTGAAATCGTGCAACGCCCTCTGGCCACGGCGATTGTGGATGAGATCGACAGCGTCTTGATTGACGAAGCGGCCTCCCCCCTCGTCATCGCCCAAAACTCCACCGAGCGTACGGTCCCCGAGGTGTACCACCTCGCGCACGAGGCGGCGCTCAAGTTGCAGGAAGGCACTGACTTTGTGCTCGATGCCCGGGGCCGCAATGCCCGCCTCACGGATGAGGGACGCGCTGCCGGAAACCAACTGCCGGGCATTCCGTGGGATGCACTGGTGCGCCCCTGGCACCAGTACCTGACCAATGCACTGAATGCCCAAAACGCCTACGCCCAAGGGGAGCACTACATCGTGCAGCAGGGCAAAGTGGTCATCGTGGACGAGTTCACCGGGCGGGCCCACGAGGAGCGCTCCTGGCAGCAGGGCCTGCACCAGGCCGTGGCCGCCAAGGAGGCGGTGGAGATCCCGGCGGAGAGCCAGACGGCCGCCAGCATCACCCGGCAGCGTTATTTCCGTCTCTATGAAATCCTCACCGGCCTCACCGGCACCGGCATGGAAAGCAAAAAGGAATTCCACCATTTTTTTCAGCTCCCCGTGCGGCCCATCGCCCCCAACAAACCCAGCCGGAGAATCCATCTGCCGGACCGCGTCTATCAAAGCCGGGCCAGCATGCTCCAGGGTGTGGCCGCAGAGGTACGCGAGCGCTGGCAGGCACAGCAGCCTGTGCTGATCGGCACGCGCACGATCAGTATTAGTGAAGACCTCTCTCGCATCCTCGCTGGCTATAGCATCCCCCACCGGGTGCTGAACGCACGTCAGGACTCGGAAGAGAATGACATCATCGCCCAGGCGGGCCAACCAGGCAGCGTGGTCGTGGCGACGAATATGGCCGGGCGTGGCACGATTTCAGCCTCAGTATGAGCCTTGCCAGTGAGCAGATTACGGAGACCCTGGCTCTGGGCGGTCTTCATGTCATCGGGGTGGAGCGCAGCGAATCCATCCGCGTGGACCGGCAGTTGGCCGGACGATGCGCCCGCCAGGGCCAGCCGGGCAGCAGCATCTTCTACCTCAGCGCGGAGGACAATCTCATCGTACAATTCGCCCCGGAGCTAGGACGCCAACTCGCCCGGATGAACGCCGGCACGGATGGTCGTTTGCCAGACGCTACCGCCCGGTTATTCTCCCAGCTTCAGACCCGGGTGCAAAAAGTCCGCTATGCGCAACGCCTCCAGATGGAAAAGCGTGACCGCTGGATGGATCAGACCCGCAAAAGCCTCGCATGAACGTCTCCCACTCTTCTCTGTATCAGACTCAGAATCAGACTCTGACTCTGACCCTGCTCCTGTGTGGCCTCGCGGCTTTTACGGCTCCATCGCAGACTGCTGCCAAGGATAAAGGAAACCTTCCATCCGCCGAGGTGCTCACCTACCTGCGGCCGGTGCAGGAAATTGACCTCGCCTCTGCCGAGAGCGGTGTCGTGAGCACCATCCTCATCAAGCCGGGCGATGCCGTCACCAAGGGTCAGGAGATCTTGCGGCTAAACTCATCGGTGATCGAGGCCCAGCTTGCCCAGGCCGAAGCCCAGGCCAAGAACGAGGGCCGGCTTAAGTCGGCAGAGGCAGAGTACCAGATCGCCAAGCAGCGGCTGGCCATCCTGGATACGCTGCGGGGCAGTGGCAGCACCAACCAGGCCGAGTGGGACAAGGCCAAGGCCACCCTGGCCGTCACCGAGGGGCAATACAAGGCTGCCCAAGAGGAGAGCGAGAATCTCCAGCACCAAGCCGCCACGATCCGCGCGCAGCTTGAGCAGCGCATTCTCCGCAGTCCAATCGACGGCATCGCCACGGAGATCACCCGGGATGCGGGCGAGGCAGTCGAAGCCCGCCGCGCCGACATCCCCGACTACCTGGCCAAGATCGTGGACCTGTCCCAACTCATCGCCCGGGTCCACATGCACGCCCACCTCACCGAAACGCTCAAGACCGGCCAGCAACTCCAGCTCAAGCTGGACTCCCCCACCGGCACCCTCATCGAAGGCACCATCCGTTTTATTTCCCCCACCGTAGACGCCGCCACCGGCCTCGCCGAAGTGCACCTCATCTTCGACAACGAATCCCGCCAGTTGCGCAGCGGCATTCCCGGGACCCTGATGGTGCCACGAACAAAGTGAGGTGGGGATAAGCGTTGGTGGGGCGAGGAAGTCGGCCACCTGATTCCGAGAGCGTGGTGGCCAAAACACGTCGCCGAAGCGGCGATGGCGTTTCGGGAGCCAGGGCTTGCTGGGACGACGTGAGTTGGTGTTATTGCCAGACAGCCAGAACAATCCCGAGTATACACGTGAGTAGAACAACCAAGAGTGACTGATTACGAGCGCGAAATACATAGGAACGAAGGAACCGAATTCCATGTTCGCCGCCTTCTCGCTAATAGCAGCCTGTCTTGAATGGCACTGACTTAAGACCCGTTTGGGACGCCCTTCCCCTGCGTGGTGCATCGAAATTGCCGCTTAAGTCAGTGCCATTCCAGCCTGTCTTCATGAGCTCCGAGACCCCACCCTTCTTCCAAGGCGCGGACAACAACGGTCGTAGTTGTCGACGGGAGGAGGCACCAACTCAAGCGTCTGCCATGAGTCCTTCCCGTGGCAAACTCAAGGCACGAGCTCGCCTCCACGCACTCGCGGGACCGGGGATCACGCCTCCCTTTTCCCGCTGGCCATGTGAGCACCCTTTGCCATCGTTGCTTGACTCCTGGCAGGATTGTCTATTTTGGCGTCATGCTTTTTCGATCGCTTGGCAAACTGCTGCTTCATTCTCTTCCACTCGCCGTGACGTGTCTGACTTTGGTATCCTGTCAGACCGCCCCGAATGTTTTTGCAACGGTCACCAGGTATGGCGCGACTGCCGAACCTCCGGGGTCAAAGGTGTACATGGAGCCAGTGAACAGCTCCTTGACGGATGAGCAATACCGCGAGTTTGCCTATCGGGCCCTGGAAAGCTATGGCTACCTGCGCGGAACTAAGGGTGATGCGGACGTGGTAGTTCGCATGGTCTATGGTATCGGGCAGGAAAAGCGTTCACAGGTGAGCGGCTCTCTGCCGGTCTTCGGACAAACAGGAGTTTCCTCTTCCCACACCTATGGCACGGTAACGCCGAACTATGGCGGAGCCAGCTTCACCGCCGACACGTATAACGTGCCAACCTACGGCATCACGGGCTACCGCCCCTACTCTTATGTCGAGTCCACCTATGACCGGCAACTGGTGATGGAGGGCAAGAAACAAAAGTCTTCCAGGCCCCATTGGCGCCTGGAAGTCGCAAGCACAGGATCTTCCGGCGACCTGACCTATGTCATGCCCTATATGTTGGTCGCAGCGGCTGACCGGTTCGGCATCGCACCTGGCATTCCCACCTTGCGAGAAATCAAGCCGTCTGCGGTGAATCGAATGGTGCATCGCCTGACGAGCAAGAAGGAGTGACACTGCTTTTGATATTATCGCCTCCTCCGCGAGTTGCCTGTACGACAGGCATTCATATGAAAGGCTGCCTTGGCATCATGATTAGACGGTTGGCCTCCCGGCCACCTGCCAAAGGGCTCCGAGAGGTCATCACACCGATTTGGAGATTCACTTACCATCCCTCCGATGCCTGAGCCGGCTGGGACCGTCGGACTACTCCTGTGGCGTCGCCCGGGGTGTCGTCCGGATGTGCCAATGAAGCGATGCACCATCTGAGAGCATCTCCGATGCGATTTCACCAGCGGCATTTCCCTTTCGCACTAAGTTAGCCTTAGTTCTGCGGCACCACCCCCTGGATTTCGGCTTTTTTCGCGTCGGGCAGGCGCTCCAGCCCTTGATTTTGCGTGGGTCGGGGTTTCCAAACGCATTGTAGTGCCGACTCCACTCTCGATCACCCGCTCTTTGCGCCCAGCGTAAGGCCTTTCTCTCTAATAGAGACCATGGCGTTGTTGCGCCGCAGCCAGCGGCGCTAAAAGGGAGAAGCGATGAAACAATACACCCTTACCAACCCCATGGCCGCAAAACGTACCCTTAAACCCAAAGTTTGCCAGTCCCCTGTAGCGGCGGAATTGGCCGCCCCCAAGAAAGCGGAAGTGATCTGTCTGGGCGTCGACGTCCACCCGCGCCAGCAAGTGGTATGCCGCAAAATCGATGGTGCCTGCGCGAAGACCTTGGCAAACAAGTGCGCCGCATGGCTCTGGGAGGCAGAGGTCGGGCCTTGACCCAAGGAGTCGAATTGGGACACCAATGGCGGAGACCCAGTCCACCTCCCCTCCCATCCCGCGCAACCCCTGCCCGGGGGTAGTGTCTCAGATCTCCCAGCGGGTTCATGCGAGGCCGCCGATGCCTAGGGTGTGACCTCGCGCGCCTCCGTTCTGTCGAAGCAATTGGCTTCAGCGGACCGCGCTGGCGAGGACTGACAGCCCAGCCCTGAGCCGCTCATCATCCACTACTTCATCACCTTCACTAGCGCCCACTCTTCATGACTCCCGTATTTATCCTCCAAATCTGGCTGCTTGGTCTCTTCGCCTTGGGCATACTGGGGGCCGGTGCCTGGCTTGGTCATCGCTGGTACCAGGATGCCTGGGCTTGGGATGCAGCATCCCAGGCATCGGTCTTCGCGCCTGACTTGGGTATGAACGCCCCAACCGGCATGTTGCTGGGAGCGATCTTGCTCATTCTATGGAGCCTGGGCGGACGATTCGTCGTCACCTCGTTCCTCAAGCGGGGCTGCCGCACCCCCGCTCCAGGAGAAAAGGATCCCCGAAAACGCCCGACACCGCAATCGACCGCCACCGCCAACCGCTTGGACGGATCCAGCATCCATGTAGAGTTTTTTGGCCCTGCTGACGGAGAGGTTGTCGTGCTGACGCACGGCTGGACCCTCAGCGGCAGAGCCTGGAACCATCTCATCCGTGACCTCCCGGACAACTTCCGCTTGGTCACATGGGACGAGCCCGGCATGGGCCGAACCTCCCAACCCGTGAACCGCGACTTCAGCCTGGAGAACATGGCTCAAGATCTGAGCTCCGTCTTGAAGTTGTGCGGAGCCAAGCCAGTCGTGCTCATCGGGCATAGCATCGGAGGCATGATCCTGCTCACCTTCGCCAAGGCCCGGACCGCCATGCTCGAGCATCAGGTCGCAGGCTTGGTCCTCTCCCACACCACCCCGGTAAATCCCGTCCGCACTACTTCCGGCGCCTCCTTCTTGAGCGCGATCGAGAAGCCTGTGCTCATGCCTTTGATGTACCTCACCATCTTTCTCTCACCACTCGTACGAGTGCTGAGCTGGCTCAGCTACCTCAATGGTTCCTCCCATTTGAGCGCCCTCCATAGCTCATTTGCCGGAACGCAAACCTGGCAGGACTTGGACTTCGCGGCAACCTATCCCCCTCTCTCGGCACCGGCCGCCCAGGCAAGGGGAATGCTGGGAATGATGCGCTATAGCGCTGAGTCCCACCTTGAACAAATTGATGTCCCAGTCCTGGTGGTGGCCGGCGACCTTGACGGGGTGACCAAACCCGAAGCCAGCGACATGATCGTGTCAGGGGTCCCCAAAGCCCGGTTGCACACCCTCGCCCCAGCCAAACATTTGGGCTTGATCGAGCACCATGAAACCTACGCCAGCGTCATCCGGGAGTTCGCCCACATGGCGCATGGACAGTACAACAAAGAGCGCGAGCTGGCCGGGAAAGTCTAGATCTTTGAAGTAGATCCCAAATTTGCCGAAACAGACCGGCGCAAGCTTCCTGCACCCAGATCCGGCTACTCTCCCGAAACAGTCTCCAGATGAAGCAGCAGAATCCGGCGCATCTCCGCAATCGCCTCCGGGCGTTCATGAGCCCCGTGATTCGAGCGGACAACAAGCTCAGACTCAACGCCGTCCAAGTGGGCGCTGGAGTAGGGCACCACCCCGTCAGAGCACTTCGGATCCGTGAGCAGGCGGCCGCTCTTGTTCCCCACAATGGAGTGAACATGAACGCCGGGCTTTATCGGCAACTGCATGGATTCTTTCACAAACCTTGACTTGGGCGAAAGGTTATCGATGCTGGTCGGCAGTCCTCTCTGTACGAGTTGCTGCGCCACACTGTTGCGGGGCGCCTGCCCCTGCAATAAGTCAAAGGTGTTGCCCAAGATGTTGCCTGGAAGGTGCACCAGACGTCGCCCGATGGCTCCCACCATACCTGACGCCATGCTGCTCCCACGGTGCGGCGTGCACACAAAGATCACCCGCTCTATATTGCGGTTGGGCTCGAACACGAGATACTGTCGGAAGGCTGCGGTCTCTTCCGGATTCAGCCCCAGCGCCTCGGGCTTCTCCCCAAAAACCGACATCCAAACCTTGTCCCCGCTGCTTTGCAGTTGCAGCTTTGTCACGAGCCCGCCCATGCTGTGGCCTATGACGACCATGTGTTTTGCCGCACGGTGATTTCCCGCCTCGTGGAGTTCGTTCTGGAGAGTCACCAGCTCGGCACGAAATTTGGCCGAACTGTAGATCACCGGCACCCCGCTGGGATACCGAAAAAAGTAGATCTGGTAGTTCTCCCGAATCTTTGGGTCAGCCCCCAGTTCGTTAAACTGTCTTGGTTCAGCGTGAATGTCCGAAAGGCAGGAGAGAGCTAAACTACGGCGGGAGTGTTTAGGGTTTGGGTTGTTGAGATGGTGAGAGCGAGTTGCTGTCTGAGGATTTTACGACGTTGGCGGGCGTCTTCGAGTTTTTTGTCGCGGGCGGCGTGGATTTGATCTTGCCGGCCTTGGAGGCGGTCCATGGGGGTGATGTACCCGATGGCAGAGTGCAGGCGCTGGGTGTTGTAGTATTCGATGAAGTCGCCGGTGATGCGTTTGGCATCGTCCAGATCCAGGGGGGTCATCGGATGGATGGCCTGGGTTTTAAGGGTTTTATGGAAGCGTTCGAGTTTGCCGTTTGATTGAGGGTAGTAGGGGCTGGTCATGACATGGCTGGCCTGCCATTGGTTGATGAAGGTTTTGAACTCGCGGCTTTTGAACTGGGAGCCTTGGTCGCTGATGACACGGGGTCTGGCTTGCGGGTAAGCTTCGCGGGCTTTCTGCAGGACGATTTCCCCGTCCACCTCCCGCATCGTGGGGCGGATATCCCAGGCAACAATGAGGCGTGAGCAGCCATCAAGCACGGCGCACAGGAAGTAGAAGACGCCGCCAATGTTCAGATAGCTGAAGTCCACATGCCAGTGCTCATGAGGGGCAAGAGGCTGGACAAAGCCTGTGCCTTTCTTGGAGGGTTTGCCACCGGCCGGTCCGATGAGGCCTGCAGCCTTGAGCACCCGGTAGGTGGTCGCGGGGGCTACGGCGGCCACATCGGCATCGATCATCATGAAGGTGAGGGCGCGATAGCCCTCCAATGGGTGTGCCTGGGCGTAGTGGATGATAGCCTGCTTCTCAGAGGCGTCCAGCCAGTGGTCGCGAGGCACCAGAGCGTTGTGCTCGTTGGCTTTGCCGTAGCGCTCCCGCCAACGGGAGAACTTGCGCGGGCACAGCTCGCACCAGCGCAAAAGGCTGCCCAAGGGAATGTCCGTGAGGGTGTTCATGCGCTTGAGGAAGTCCACTACCGCGTCGCGTTGGTCAGGGGGAGTCCAGGCGTCTTTCAGTCCTCCCCAAGCTCTTTTTTTGTGCGCACCAGTTCTTCGGTCACCAGCGCGATGACTTCATCCTTCCGTTTGAGCCGGGCTTCGAGCCGCTCGATCTTTTGAGCTTCGGCATCCACTGGGCGACGTTTGGAGGAGTGGTCAAAAGCAGCCGTTCCGTTCTCAAAGAAGGTCTTCTGCCACTGGTAGAAGAGGGTGGGATGGAGTTGGTGCTGCTCGCAAATCGACGAGATGGACTGCCCTTCAACGAGGTGGAGGCGCAGCAACCGCACTTTTTCTTGAGCCGAGAAGTGACGGCGGTTTCGAGGACTATCGGAGTTCTGATCTTTGGATTTCATGGCGGATGAGGTGGTCCGGCCATAGTTTAGCTCACTCTGTCAACTCGGACATTCCGACTGAGGCGGAACAAAACGCATTGTGCCACGTCAGCGGGCGGGACATCAGACCATGAACGAAGATCACGGGGATGCGGTGGGGGGAAGGAGGCTCCAGCGAAAGCAGACCCAGCTTGTCCAGGTACTTCTCGCTCTGCCGGAGAGCCCCCAGTCCAGACATCCCTGTATGCTTGTCTTTGGCTTTGACGAGAATGTACTCACTCACAGCGCTGAAGTCCGCCTCCAGGGGGTAGCGACGCCCAACAAGGACCGCGCTTTCTTCCTGCCGTCGATCATGCACCCGCAAGACCGCCTCGCGCCGGCCTTGGCTTTGCCTGCCGAAGTCCAACGTTGCAGTCACCGGTGCGAGGTATCCAGCCTCGGACAAAAAGGGCTCGGACTTCTTCCGGTCATCGGTGTATTTCCAATTGGCCACGAGGGGCACACCTACCCCTTCGTTCGCCACCAGTTGTTTGAGCTTTCTCTTCTCCTGGGGAGTTACAGCCAACAACTCGTCGAACCGCAGGTGTTCCGGCCAGGTGGCGGTTAGACGGTAGGTGCCCCCATTCCGCGGCACTGTGATGGCCGCGTCACGGGTGAGAACCTTTTGTTCCTCTTGCCAAAGCATCACCACCTGCCCTACTGCTTGAGCGTAAGCGCCACGTCCCGCCTCACTTTGGAGGTCGCCGGCAGCGGCAATCTCTGCGTCTTCGAGGGCCGATGCCAGAGCCGAGTCCGACAGGGGGGGGCGTTCCTGGAGTCGAACTCTCGCTTAGTGATCGACAAGACAGCAGAGTCAGGAGACTCATGGCGGCCAGCAAGGTCTGTGGAAAGAGCAGGGTCATCCTCATGAAATCAGTCGTTGGTGTTGGTGAATCCAGGCAGCCCCTCTCGAATGCGGGCAGAGAAATAAGGAGCATGGTCTGCCGCCTTTGCGACCGTGTTGATCAGGGACCGTCTCTTCAGCTCGGCAAAAGGCAGCGTTTGGTCCAGGCCGCCGTGGTCATAGAGCATTTTGTCCGCATTGCCGTTAAGCAGGATGCGCCAGTCCCAGGGTATCCGCTCAGTCTGCGGCCGCTGGGCACGTATGCTGGTGGTGCAGTTCGCGGTGATCACGTTATACCACTCCGGACTCCGGTGCAGCGCATTCAGACGCGCCACGTACTCCAGCAGCCTTGCCCGCGCGTGCTCCGGAGTCGTCATCACCCGGTACAGGGTCACGGATTCATTCGGCCGGATGTTCGTACGCACCCGCACCACATCCCTCTCATCGGCAGCCACATAAATCAGCTCGAATTTCCGGTACACCGATCCCAGCACATCGAACTCTTCATGCTTCTCCGGCCGGATCTCGATCG
>Ga0351879_1136_pt1 | contig 15049 bp, 9 predicted proteins | sample BONcelFGM3001D15_FD_206782 | JGI IMG/M metagenome (GOLD analysis project Ga0351879, IMG submission 206782) | Enriched cells from coal bed in the Powder River Basin, Montana, United States - BONCAT cells FGM rep3 HSBNCT.FGM.300.1.D15 ... | reverse complement strand
TGGCGGTTATCCCGGCGCCCAGTTGGGGGGCGGCGCTGTGGTCAACAAATCCCCGGAGAAAGTGGATTGCTCCGCTGCCTTCGGCGCTCGCTATGTCGCCAAGAACATCGTGGCTGCGGGAATCGCAACCAAATGCGCGATCCAGCTCGCCTATGCCATTGGCATTGCCAAACCGTTTTCCATTTATGTCAATACCTTCGGTACGGGCAAGATCGCGGATGAAAAACTGGGGGCCCTTGTGGAAGACTTGTTCGACCTGACGCCGGCAGGAATGATCGAGCGCTTCGATCTGTTGAGCGGCGATGTATATCGAAAGATTCCCCGGACCTTTTTCATGGACAATTACCGGTGGGAGAAAACGGATATGGTGAAGAAGATTCAAAAGGCGGCTGCCAAAGCTTAGGCTTTGTTGACGTTTTCCTTTGCCTGCCAGAGGCCGAGAGACCGCCCTGATCGTGGGGGCGCGTTTCTTCGGCCTTTTTTATTTGATTCCCAGTAGTTGCCTTGGGCAAGCATCTCGGTGGCAGCGATCTCGCAAAAGAACAACTCACTGCTCCGACAGACAGGTAATTTTTTTATAAATTTGAAATAATTATGCAAATTATTTCTTTTGGGAGAAGAAACGAGAATTATCTTGACATCAAGTTTTTGATTCTTTAGTAAGAGACTGGGACCTGTTTCGATAAATGGAGATGATTCTTCTTTAGGAAGAAAAGGCCCACGACTTGACTTGTGGTTTGGTTTTTTTCGGGGGGAGAAAATCGGTTGCAAGTTTCAAACGACACCATACGAACATCGCTTTTTTTCAAAATCACCTTTACACATTCTTCTATATGTTTTCATTGTCCGATTCCTCTGTCCAGTCAGCGGGAAGGGGGGTGATGAACAATCCAAGAGGCCGATGAACGATTCACCGTTTGTCCCTATTCTTGACCGCCATGAAAAACAGGATCTTTCGATTTCCTTTTGTGCGGCCATTCCTTGTGCGGTTGGGCTGTCATAAGCCCATGAAAGCTGATGTTGATAACATTTGTTGCGGTCTGCAGTTTTTCGTTCCGATTACCTCGCGCCGGGATGAAAAACCTGGCTCAAAGCAAAGAAAGAAGGGATAAGGGTATGGGGGTTTCAATACAGTATATCTTGATCTATGGTGTTATCTTGGGTTCGATCTATCTTCTCATCTCCTTGGGTTTCTCACTGATCTGCGGGGTTTTGAGAATCTTTCATCTCGGATATGCCTACATCTTTCCCCTGACGGTGTACGGCACGTGGTTTTTTCTGCAACAACTCGGGTGGGAGCTGATTCCATCCATTCTGGGGATGATTTTTGTTCAGTTCGTCGTCGCCTTCCTCATTTATAAAGGGATCGTGAAACGCTACCTGGAGCGGGAAGAAATCCTCCTCACAGGGCTTTTGCTGGTGGCCCTTATCATCGAGCAGATTGCCAATTACTTTTACCCGGTCCAGGAAGGGGTTTACCTCAACACGGTGCTCATTGACGGCACGATGCAGGTCGGCTCTGTTATTGTTTCTACACAGCTTGTCCTCGGGTCGCTTGCCGCCCTTATCATGACAGGCCTGTTCATCCTGTTTTTCATCAAGACCAAGACCGGTCTGGCAGTAAGGGCCATCTCCCAGAGCATCTATACCTCCCAGATCGTCGGAATCGGCGTGGAAGGCCTGTATATCTTCACCATGATGATTGTCCTCCTGCCCGTTATTCTGGGAACCCTGCTCATTGCCCCGGTCTGGAACATCGAACCGGGCATGGGTTGGCTCTACATGACAACGGCCATCCTGGTGTCGGTACTTGGTGGACTGGGCAATATCAAGGGGACGATCCTGGCGAGTTTCCTCATCGGCGCCACCCATGCCCTCATGTGTTTTGTTATCGGAGAGCCGCGCTTTATGAATCTCTCGGCCTTGATTCTGGTAATGGTGATCTTGATTATAAGACCGCAGGGCCTCGCAAGGAGTGAATCGCTATGGTAAACATCGAACTGAAAAGGGAACGCATCGTTATCCGCTACAAGGATCACAAGTGGGACTGGATCCTGGAACCCCGCTACTGGCGAAACGCCTTCCTCTGGACGGCCCTGTTGCTTATCTTCCCGGCTGTTTCCTATTTCATCAATCCGGGCCTGATCAACACCATGATCTCTGCGAACATCTACGCGGCGATTGCCATCCCGCTGGGGTTGATGACGATCGGTACGGGCCGCATGAACTTCGGCCCCAACTTTTTTATCGGCGTCGGCGGCTACACCGCTGCCTTGCTGAGCATCGCCTATGGATGGGGTCCGCTCATGACCCTGCCCTTCGCCGTTCTCGTTACGCTGGCGTCGGCCCTGATTTTCAGCCCCCTGGTGATCGTGGCAAGAGGTCTCTACTACGTTCTTTTGACCCTGCTCTTGCCGCTGGTTTTTCTCGAGGTGACCTTCATCTATACGGACATCTTCAAGGGGGACACGGGCCTTTTCGGTATTGTCCCCCTTCTGGACACGGGAAATTCCCGAATCAACTTTCTCCTCATCGCCTACGTCTCGACGTTTATCATGGTCCTGTATGTGCTCATCATCAACAAGGTATTGAAGTCCCGCTACGGCCTGATCATGGCCACCATCAACGACGATGAGGATGTGGCCCATGGCATCGGCGTCAACATCAACAAGGTCAAAATCATATCCTTTGTCTGCGCCGCCGGCATGATCGGCGTCCTGGGGTGGTTCTATGCCCACTATTTCAGTTCCTTTGCAGGCATCACCTACCTGCCCCTGACCTTCATGCTGAAAATCCTGCTGGTTATGATGATCGGTGGTCGCTCCCAGATTTTCGGGTGCATTGTAGGCGGGTACTTCGTCGCCTTCCTGGAGATGATTCTTATCCGAACAATGGGGCCTATCCAGCCGGTCATCTTCCCCATCATCCTGATGGTGCTGCTGTTTACGCTTCCCGAGGGTCTTTTCGGGCTGTACCGTAAACGCCGTTATCGTGAATATCTGCCAACTTTACATGTGCGGAGGTAGGCTATATGGCGGAACTGCTCAAGGTTATGAATATCAACAAGCGTTTTGGCGGCATTGTGGCGGTGAAGGACGTCTCCTTCGAGATCCATCGGGGGGAAACCCTGGGGTTTATCGGACCCAACGGCGCCGGCAAGTCCACGATCGTCAATTTACTCTCCGGTCTTTTCCCTGCCGACAGTGGTGAAGTCGAGCTGGACGGTGTCAACATCACGAAAATGAAGCCCTATCAGCGCGCCCACCTGGGCATGGCCCGCACGTACCAGATTCCGCGGCCGTTCCCGGAACTCACGGCATTGGCCAGTGTGGCGACCAGCGCCCTGTGCGGAAAGAAACGAAAAAACCAGAGCCTGGAGGATGCCGCGGTTGAGGCCACCCATTATCTGGAATTCGTTGGGCTCTTTAGCAAGCGCAATATCCTGGCCCGGGATTTGACCTTCTATGAACTGCGGATGCTGGAATTGGCTCGCGCCCTGGCCACGACCCCGAAGCTGCTTTTTATCGACGAGGTCATGGCAGGCCTCAACCCGGGCGAGGCTAGCCACGCCATACAAATGATCGGCCGGGCCAAGGAGCAGTTCGGGGTCACCGTCTTCTGGATCGAGCACGTCATGGCGGTGTTAATGGAGGCGGCGGACCGAATCGTGGCGATCAATTACGGCGCGAAGCTCGCCGAAGGCACCCCGGAAGAGGTCGTGAACAACGAAGACGTGATCGAGGCCTATCTGGGCAGGGGGTGGAGGACCTATGCTTGAAGTCAATAATCTCAGCGTATCCTATGGCGTGATTCCAGTGCTTCACGATGTGAGCTTTCATGTGAAGGAGTATGAAATCGTCACCATTCTCGGATCGAATGGGACGGGAAAAAGCACGATCCTCAATACGATCTCCGGTATCATGCAGTGCCCTACGGGAAGGGTTCTTTTCCGGGACCAGGCCATCCAGAATCTTTCGCCTCACAAGATCGTCGAAGCGGGTGTCGTCCAGGTGCCGGAGGGATCTCGAAATTTTCCCTATATGACGGTCAAGGAAAACCTGCTTTTGGGGGCCTACCGTGGCGCCTCCTGGAAGAAGAGAAAAGAGACGCTGAATTACGTCTACAGCCTGTACCCGATTTTACGGGAACGCTCCGGTCAGGCAGCGCGTCTTTTGAGTGGCGGCGAGCAGCAGATGCTCAAAATAGGGAGAGGGCTCATGGCAAATCCTCGATTGATCATGGTGGATGAACCTTCCATAGGCCTTGCCCCCCTGATCGTCGATGCCGTTTATGAAACGCTGGCCAAGCTCCGAGAATCGGGGATCACCATTTTGCTGACCGAGCAGAATGCCCTTCGTGCCCTCCAATTGGCCAACCGGGGATACATCCTTCAAGAAGGAAGGGTGGTCATAGAAGACACGGCAGAAAATCTCATGAAGAACAATCTGGTGAAAAAGGCCTATTTGGGGAGATAACTTATGGAAGACTATTTTTCTTATACGCAGGCGCTGTTCAACCCGTCCGACATTGACGCCAAGCCCGAGGCATTGAAGGGCATTCGTGTCCTGGACTTTTCCCATGTCATCTTCGGTCCTACCGCAGCGAGGCTCCTGGCCGATTTCGGGGCCGAGGTGATCAAGCTCGAACTCCCCTTTTACGGTGACCTTTGGCGGCCCGCGACCTATTGGGGAAAATACTGGAAGCACTCCAACCCGATCTGGCACAGCGTAACGAAGAACAAGTACTTTATTTCCGTGAACCTTCGCCTCGCCAAATCGAAAGAATTGATCTACAAGATGGCCGAACAGGCCGATGTGGTGGTGGAAAACTTTGCCCCCGGAACCGCTGAGGCTTGGGGGATCGGCTACAGCCAGATCAGCAAGGTCAACCCCCGGATCATCTTCACGAGCTGTTCCACCTACGGCCAGTACGGCCCCATGCGCTACTTCCCGGGCTGGGATCTTCTGGCACAGTCCGCAAGCGGGGTCCTCAGTCTCAACGGCTATCCCGGTACGGACAAATTCTTCAAGCTTCCCGATTACCTGGGCGATTTCGTGCCGGGCAATTTCGCCGCCCTGGCCATTCTGATGGCCCTGTACTATCGAAACAAGACGGGCAAGGGCCAGTATATCGACGTAGCCCAGTCGGAAGCCTTGATGCGCCTGTTGCCCCATTACACCTACCATTCCCTGACCCGGGGCGAAATCGGTCGGACTGGCAACACGGATCCCAGCATGGTTGCCGCGGCGATTTACAAGACCGGCGACGGGAAGTTCCTGGCCCTGGCCTGCGCCACGCGGGAGCAATTCAAGGGCCTGGCCCAGGCCATGAACCGGGAGGACCTGCCGGAAGATCCTCGTTTCCTGAGCTATCTGGGGTGCCTGAAACCCGAAAACGCCCAGGCCCTTCGGGATGTGGTCACCGATTGGGTCAAGTCCAAGACCTCGGAAGAGATCGTGGCGCTCGCCAATGAAAAAATGTTTCCCGCGGCCGTTGTGGTGGACGATTACGATATGTGCCATGATTCCTGGAGACGGGAGCGGGGCAGCGTGATCCTTTTCAAGGACGATATGTATGGGGAACTGATGATTTCCGGTCCTTCGGCCGCGATGAGCGGCACACCCTCGAGGACCCGCTGGCTGGCCCGTCCCCTCGGCTACCACAACCGCCTTGTGTTGATGAAGTTTCTCGGTTTGACAGAAGACGAAATCAAAGACCTGGAGAAGAAAAAGGTCACCGGCACGTTCGATGATCGTCCGGGTCTCAAGCCGCCTGTCTATTACAATCTGGACGAGGACCCCATCTACAATTACGGAAAAGAGGTCAGGAAATGAGCGAGAACGAGCAAAAGGAAACCATCTATACCAGACATGCGTCGGCCAGACAATCCGATCTGGTAAAAAATTTGGCCCGTATCATGGATCCCGAGGGCAAGGCGGAGGCCCTGGACGATGTTCTGGTCCTGGATGCGAGCCACGCCAATTTTTCCGGTATCATCGCGGCCAGTTTCTTTGCAGAATTCGGGGCAGAGGTCATCAAGATCGAGCCGCCGGAAGGCGACCCGGCGCGACTGATGACCCCCTTCGGCGAAAATGTCGAGGGCGTGGGCATCCCGTTTCTGTTTGAGGGGCGAAACAAGCGCTATCTGACCCTGGATTTGCAGAACAGCGAACAGGATCGGCAGGACTTCCGCCGTTTGGCAAAAAAGGCGAATGTGGTGATTGAGACCTTTCCTGCCGGTGACATGGACGCCTGGGGGATCGGGTATCGGCAGCTCAGCCAGGAGAACCCCGGTCTGATTTATATTGCCATGACCCCCTATGGGCAATACACAGAAAAAGGGAAACAATTTGCCAGGATGCCCGATACGGACCTCACCGCCCAGGCCGGTTCAGGGCTTCCGGCAGAAATGGGCGATATCCCCGAATCGGGAGAGCCTTACAACTGGCCCCTGCGGGCGGGCATGTGGGCCGCCTGGTATATCTCGGGGTTGAGCGCCACACTGGCCGGCACCGTGGCCCTGATCCACCGCCAATTGACCGGGCAGGGACAGATGATCGATATCGCCGCGATGGACGCCTATGCCTCGATGGTTACCATGCCGCCCACCATCGGTTATACGTGGGGCAAGGCCCGTCCCCGCATCGGCGTCCTCGATTTCATTCTCTATCCCTATGGACACTGGAAATGCAAGGATGGCCTGGTAGCGATTGCGGCGCCCCGAGACCACGATTTCCGGGCTTTGCTGAAGATTCTGCAATTGTGGGAGGTGGAAGACGACTGGAAGCATTCGTCGGACCGCATCCCCGACATCCTGGAGCAGGCGACACATTTGCATAAAATTATTGAAGAAAAAACGATGCAGTACACGGCGGATGAACTGGTCCTGATGGCTCTCAATTACAGCAAGAAATCGGCCCGTTCCAAGTGGCGCGGTGGCGGGGTGCCGATCGTCATGAAGGTCATGACCCCTGAAAAGGCGATGGAAAACAAGCAGTGGCAGGTGCGCAAAACCTTTCAGGAGGTGGAAGACCCGGACCTGAAGACAAAGTATGTCATCAGCTCCAATTTCGTCAAGATGTCCGAATCGCCCCCGCGGGTCAAATGGGTATCCTGCCGGTTGGGCCAGGACAATGCATACGTGCGGGAGAAGTATCTGAAGGATTCCTAGGATCAGGGAAGAAAGCGGGGGAGAGGCTCCAGGTGAGGGAGGCCTCTACCGAAATGAACTTGAATTCTTACTTAAAGGAGGGACAGCTATGAGATCGTGCAAGAAGTGGAGGTTTTTGATCATTGCAGCGGTGGCGGTATCGGTGCTGGCCATGCTGCCGGGGATGACGGCCATGTCCCATGCGCAGGCGAAGGGGCCCATTATTATCGGTTATGTGGGCAATGTGGCGTCACCTGGGACCAAGCCCTGCATGGATATCCAGAAGATGGCCGTCGAGGAGATCAACGCCGCCGGCGGCATCAACGGCCAGCCGGTAAAGTATGTGGTTATGGACGGCAAAGGCGACACCTCCCTGTCTGTCGAGGCAGCGCGAAAGCTGATCATTGAGGACAAGGCAAAGCTCGTTTCCGTAGAGGGTCGTTCGGAGATCTGCCTGGCCGTCCAGGAGGCCTCGGGGATGCTCTTCAAGGAATATCCCCATATCCTCGTCTTCAACGGCCCCATGGGCTCGGAGCTGACGGCCCGCATCATCGACCAGCCCGGTAAATACGATCACTGTTTCCGGGGTTGGGATCCGGAACCGACCCATTATGCCCAGATGAAATACTTCTTCACCAACCTTTATCCCAAAGTCATGAAGGCGAAAAAAATCGCCATCCTGTGGGAGGACCTCGCCTGGACGACGGAATGGCGTAAGGGTCTCGACTACATGAAGCTGCCGACCTGGGAGAAGCTGGCCCAGGAATGCGGCCTCCAGGTCGTTTACAGCAAGCCCGTGAAGCCCCGCGGCACGCTGTACTTCCCCATCCTGCAGCAGATCGCCACATCGAAAGCGGATGTGATCTTTTATGTCAGTTCCTGGTTCACCGATACAGAATCGTTTACCAAGCAATGGGCCGATTCGGCCGCCAAAGATATTCAGGTACTGCTTTATGGCGGCGTTGCCCAGACCAAGGATTTCTGGCGGATGACCGGCGGCAAGGCCCTCGGTGTCATCTCGTCGTACACGGACTTTATTGACACGCCTGTGACGGAAAAGACCATCCCTCTAATCAAGAAGGCCCATGAGAGGAAAATCCCCATGCAGATCCATGTGCATCTGGCCTATGCCGATGTCTATCATTTCAAAAATGCCGTGGAGAAGGCGAAGGGAGTAGATAATATTCAGAATCTTATCAAAGGGATGGAAGACGTGACCACCCCGTTTTCCCTCGGTAAAATCAAATACGAGACAGACCGGGTAAAGCCGTTTTTTCATTCCTTGAGAAAGGTTCATCCCACGAATCCCTACAAGGTCTACCCCGGTTATTACTACCAGCTTCTGGGTCAGTTCCAGAAGGACGGGAAGGTGGTCTTCATCAGCGAATCCTGTGAAGAGAACGAGGCAGCGATGAAAAAATTCATCAATCCTGCCGCTTACAAGACGCCGGCGGAGCTGCGAAAATAATAATCCCCCTGCGGTTGGAGAAAAAGGGCGGCCTTCTGGAAAAGGTCGCCCTTTTTTAGCATCTCGTTTCAGTCTGTTGCCGTCAGGCTTCGGCATCGGGTGCGGGTGGGCTGTCCGTCACAGGATCCTGCCCCGTCAAGCGCCGCAGCACGGCCAGCGCGCAACCGTAGGCCAGGGCCGCACAGACCATTACCGCGGCGAATCCGGCCTCGATGGCGACAATGGTCGCCAGGGCGGTGCTGATTACGGAAAAGCAGCCATTGATCCCCCAGGCCCAGGGAATTTCGTTCTCGCATTTTTCCCCGAGGGTACGGATGCCGGTCGGAAAAGGAATCCCCATCAGAAAGCCGAGAGGAAACAGGACCAGCAGGGCCAAAAGGAGCCTGAACGGCGGGGCGAGGCCTATGGATTTCAGCAGCAGCGGCGTCAGCCAGATGCTTCCAAGCAACAGCAAAAAAATGATCCCTGCAAGGGCTCCGGTCTGCCAATAAATTCGCCGGTCTTTTAACCGTCCGGAGGCGTAACTGCCCAAACCGGATGCTGACAACAGGATGCTGATGGCCGCGGCTGCTCCCTGGAGGGAGTTCCCGAAATAGAGTCCAAATCGCTGAATGAAGGCCATTTCGACCAGGAGATACCCCATGCCGATTCCGCTGAAATACAAAAAAATTCGTCCTTTGGCTCGCCCGTGAACCGTCCGGCGGCGGGACAGGAGCGGAATCACCATCAGCAAAAGCCCGGCCGGCAGGATTTGCAGAAGGGTCAGAAAAACGACGAGGTAGCCGATTTCAAAAAAAGGCACGGTCCGATTCCCGAAATGATCCGAGAGATTCCGGAGGCTTTGCCAGCGCAGGAAACGGGCAAAGTAGGGACGGTCGTCCGTGGCCGGTTCGATGTGGAAATCATAGGCGGTGTAAAGGGCTTTCCGTTGGGATGAAAGCAATCGATCCACCGTGTTGAAGAAGAGATCGTCTTGCATGGCATTGAAGAAGGTGCGTTCGGATGCCTGGATGCCGGGCAGAAGGGCCGGATCGAAGTTGAGGCGAAGACAAAATGCGCGGATCCTCTCTATTTCCTCAAGACTGTAAGGGGTTTTCTTCACCGCGAAGGTGATGGCTCCCCAGCTTCTCGCGGCAGCAATGACACTCCGGGGGTCGTCAATACCCTGGTCCGCCAACATCTCAACGATAGTGGCCAGCATTTTCAGTGTGTGACGCGGCGGATAATCCATCCAGCATGTGATGCAGAGAACACCCCGCGGGGTCAGTCTTCGCCAGGCGTCGCCGAAGGCCTCTTTGGTGAACAGATAGTGTTCCTGAATAGCATTGAGGCCTGCCGTTCCGCCGAAGGTGTCGATGGTCGGTAGGACAATGAGATCGTAGGCCTGACGATCGGTCAGCAACCAGGCCCGAGGATCGGTGTTTGCTACGTTCAGGGAGGGCTGTCTCAGAAGATGGCCGATCTCCGCGGCGAGTTCCTCTGTGAGCAGCGAGATCAGGGCCGGATTCGGCTCGACCGCTGTGATCTCCCGAATCCCGTGGCTCAGGGCGTGGACAACGGAAGCCCCGGTGGACATGTCGAGCACGAGGGCCGTGGCGGGTCGGTCCAGGATATAGGGCAGGGCGGCGGTGGAAAAATCCATTGCCGCGGCCTCGTTTCGTCGCCAATTCAGCAGCGGGCCGACCCAGTCCCCGTTGTTGAAGACGGCCCGGCGCACGGGGATGTTCCCCGGATAGGTCAGGCTCAGCCCCGGCGCATACCGCAGTGCCGGCGAGGAGTAAACCTGCAGAAAACCGTAGGGACTGTTTCGTTCCATGGCCGTATTTGCTGCAGGAAGCTGCATGGCCCGGCTTAGGCTCTTGAATTCAGATAGTACAAGCTCTCCCGGCTGGATCGTTGCCACCGCCACGGACAACAGTGATACGAGAGCCGTGGTTTGGAGAAGGGCGCCCGGCTTGCGAGGCATGGTCAGCAGGCCGGAAATCAAAGGGATGAGGGCCAGGATGGCCGGTATTTGCCGGGGAGGGAGAATCCACATCAGGCACAGCGCAAGCAGGCTACCCGCCCCGGAGCCGATCAGGTTCCAGAAATACAGCACGCCGATGTTCCGGCTGTCCTTTGTAAAGGTCAATCCGATGGCCAGGGCGGCCAGAAAAAAGGGAACAAAGAAGATGCCGTAGATCAGGAGCAACCGGCCGGCATGTTCGGCGCCGGCAAACAGCAGATAGGAATCGAAGCGGGCAACAGGATGCTGGGAGAGATCGATTCCTCCACCCATGGAAATGGCGCAGAAAAACATCAGTGCCGGGAGGATTCGATCAAAGCGCTCCATCAGGTATGACCGGAACATGGCCAGGACCGTACCTGCGGCGCCGAAACCCAGGAGGGCTACGGACAGGATCATATAGGCGAAGTGATGCCATTGGGTGATCGAAAGGATCTGCATCAGCGCCAGTTGAAAGGCGATCGCCGCCGCCGAGAGAAACCCGATGGCCGCGTAAAGTCTGGACGGTTTCACCGCCCTCTCCGGAACGGGACGAATCGTACGGGAAGCAGGCTGGTTGTCTTGATGTTTCCCTGGTCCTTCTCCACCAGCATGAGGCTCTGCACAAGAAAGGGGGAACCGACGGGAATGACCATCCGGCCGCCGTCCTTCAACTGCCTGATCAAAGAGGGCGGGACATGTTCGGCGGCGGCGGTTACGACAATGGCGTCGAAAGGGGCCTGTTCCGGCCATCCGTCATAGCCGTCGGCCACCCGAACCCGGACGTTTCCATATCTCAGCCTCTGCAGGCGATCGCGGACAATGTGTCCAAGCTCTTCGATGATTTCAATTGTGTAAACTTCTTTGACGATGCTTGCGAGCACGGCTGCCTGGTATCCGGATCCGGAACCGATTTCCAGCACCTTGTGGCCCGCTTTCGGCCGGATTTTTTCCGTCATGAAGGCAACGATGTAAGGTTGGGAGATGGTCTGGCCGTAGCCGATAGGCAGGGGCCGGTCTTCGTAGGCGCTGTCGGTCAGGGCGGGGGAGACGAAGAGATGGCGGGGTACGGTGCGCATGGCCGTCAGTGTGGTCCCGTCGGTAATGCCTCTCTCCAGGATCTGCTTGCGGACCATGGCTTCCCGCTGAAACGAATGGGTGTCGGCGGCCCATGCAGACGGCGACAGGATCAGGGTCAGGGTCAGCATTGCGGCAAGCGGCCATCGCTTTTTCATGACGGTCTCCTTGTGCTTCATGACATGCACGGCATCCGGCCCCTGCCGGGGTCTTGCCAACGTCAGTGCCTCAGGCGGATCCCGGCGCTGATGAAAGGCCCATCCTGGACATCGAGACGGTTTCGATCACGGTCGCCGCAGCCCTATGCTTCGAAATACAGGCGATCGAAGGCGTATCCGCCCGAAATATCCAGGGCGACCATTGGGCTGATCTCCCAGAGGAATCCGGTGGTGAAGCGCTTTTCGTAGCAGAAAAGCCGGTGGCGCCATAAGCCCCAAGGGGCCTTGCCTCGCCCAGATGGCCGCCCCCAACGCCCATTTCTCCCGTCATCTGCGACTGCGTCAGGGTGGGAACGAGAAGGGCGCTCACACAAAACCACACGAAATGTTTTCTCATGCGTCTTTTCCCCCCTCCTGTCGGCATCCTCTGGGGCAGGGATATAAGAGAGCGGCCCGGTTTGTCAACAGGAATCCGTTGCAGGCACAGGATCGCGAGGACGGCGGTTTCCCTGAAGGATACCTTTCCATTGCGACTGTTTCGACAAACGATCTTCGATCAGGGCCTGGATAAGGTTTGCCGCTGGGGAAGGATATTGTATTGAAATCACGCCGGGGATGTGTTACGGACATGCCCATCATCAAACTCGGGAGCGCGTTTTATGGACATCAAATACACCCCGCAGGAAATCGAGGAAAAATGGCAGAAATACTGGGAAGAGCACAAGACCTTCCGGGCCGTGGAAGATTTGACGCGGGAAAAATATTATCTGCTGGAGATGTTCCCCTATCCCTCGGGGAAGATCCACATCGGCCATGTGAGGAATTACACCATCGGCGATGTCGTGGCGAGGTACAAGCGGATGAAGGGCTTCAATGTCCTGCACCCCATGGGCTGGGATTCCTTCGGTATGCCGGCGGAGAATGCCGCCATTGCCCACAACATCCATCCCGCGACCTGGACGAACGAAAATATCGGGTTTATGCGTAAGCAGCTCAAACGTATCGGGCTGAGCTATGACTGGGACCGGGAATTGTCCACCTGCGAACCCTCCTATTACCGGTGGGAGCAGCTCTTTTTCCTCTGGATGTATGAGAAGGGGCTTGCCTACAAGAAGACGTCGCTGGTCAACTGGTGTCCCGATTGCCAGACGGTTCTGGCCAACGAGCAGGTCGAGTCGGGGCTTTGCTGGCGTTGTGCCAGCGAAGTGGTCCAGCGGGATCTGGATCAATGGTTTTTCCGCATCGGCGCCTACGTGGAAGAGCTCCTCGATGGTTGCGACAAATTGCCTGGCTGGCCCGAACGGGTTCTCACCATGCAGCGGAACTGGATCGGCAAGAGCTTCGGATGTGAGGTTTCCTTTCCGATGGCAGAGGGGGACGGAGAGATCAAGGTTTTTACTACCCGTCAGGACACGCTCTTCGGTGCCACCTTCATGCTTGTCGCCGCCGAGCACCCCCTCGTGCTGGATCTGATGCGGGGAAAAGAGCGGGAAGAAGAGGTCCGGGCGTGGGTGGACAAGATCAAGAAACAAGACAAGGTCCTGCGCACGTCCGATTACTATGAAAAAGAGGGAGTCTTCCTCGACACCTACTGCCTGAACCCGCTGACAAAACGAAAAATGCCCATCTACGCGGCGAACTTCGTTCTGGCCGATTACGGGACGGGCTGTGTCATGGCGGTTCCCACCCACGACCAGCGGGATTTCGAGTTTGCAAAGAAATACGATTTGCCGCTGATCGTCGTCATCCAGCCCCATAACAAGGCCCTCAACACCTCGAGCATGACCGAGGCCTACATCGAAGAGGGCGTCCTGGTCAATTCAGGCCCCTTTACGGGAATGGAGAATCTCCAGGCCCTCGACAAGATCGCCGAGCACCTGGAGACTCTTGGGGTGGGAAAGAAGACGGTTCAGTACCGTCTCCGGGACTGGGGGATCTCCCGTCAGCGTTACTGGGGGGCGCCGATTCCCATCATTTACTGCGATACATGCGGGACCGTTCCCGTTCCGGAAAAGGACCTGCCAGTCGTCCTGCCCTATGATGTCGCCCTGACAGGGGAAGGCGGATCCCCCTTGGTCAAGCATGAAGGCTTTATTTCCGTCGTCTGTCCCCGCTGTTCAGGGCCGGCCCGGAGAGAATCCGACACCATGGATACATTCGTCGAGTCTTCATGGTATTTCGACCGTTTTTGCTGTGCCACGTACAACGAAAAACCCGGACTGGATCGGGAAAAGGTCGATTACTGGATGCCGGTGGATCAATATATCGGCGGGATCGAACATGCCATCCTCCATCTGTTGTACGCCCGGTTTTACACGAAGATGCTCCGGGATTTCGGCGTCCTCGGTGTAGATGAACCTTTCAAGAACCTTCTGACCCAGGGGATGGTCTGCAAGGAAACCACACGTTGCCGGACCCATGGCTATCTCTTCCCGAATGAGGTCAAGGAGGGCAGATGCACCCATTGCAAGGAAGAGGTGGTTGTCGGCAAGACGGAAAAAATGTCAAAATCGTTGAAGAATGTGGTCGATCCCGACTACCTGATTCTGCGCTATGGTGCTGACACGGCGCGGATCTTCTGCCTTTTCGCCGCACCGCCGGAAAAGGACCTGGAATGGAGTGATCAGGGCGTCGAGGGGGCCTTCCGCTTCTTGAGCCGGACGTGGCGGATTGTCATGGATTACCTGGAACCGATCAAGGACGTTCCGCCCTTTGCCGGGCAGGAGATTCTCGATAGTGATTTCAAGATCTTGAGGCGCAAGACCCACCAGACGATCAAGAAGGTCAGCCGGGACATCGAAGACCGATTCCATTTCAACACGGCCATCAGCGCCGTGATGGAGTTGGTCAATGTCCTGTACGCAACGCCCCGCCCCATCAGGGAGGACCGCAAGGCCCTGTCAGTTGTCCGTGAAACGATCGAAACGGTTCTTCTTCTCCTGAATCCCATTGTTCCCCATTTTGCCGAGGAGCTCTGGGCGCTATTGGGGCGTCCGCAACAACTCGTCGATACACCATGGCCGGAGTACGATGCCACCGTTGCCACCGAGGAGGAGATGGTCCTGGTGATTCAGGTCAACGGGAAACTGCGGAGCCGCATCACGATCGGCGCCGATGAGGAGGAGGCGACGGTCAAGGCCCTGGCGCTTGCCGATGAGAAGATCGTGAAGTTCATCGCAGGCAAGACCGTTGTCAAAGAGATTTACGTGCCT
>Ga0351879_1133_pt1 | contig 15256 bp, 11 predicted proteins | sample BONcelFGM3001D15_FD_206782 | JGI IMG/M metagenome (GOLD analysis project Ga0351879, IMG submission 206782) | Enriched cells from coal bed in the Powder River Basin, Montana, United States - BONCAT cells FGM rep3 HSBNCT.FGM.300.1.D15 ... | reverse complement strand
CATGCAGATTCTCTATGGCATGAATCCGGTGCTCGAGGCGTTGCATGCGGACCCGGAGGGGATTTCCAGGATCATCATTGCCTCCGGCAGACGGGGACAGGGGATCGACCGCGTCGTGGATCAGGCCTCCCGCCTGGGGATTCGCGTTCTGTTTCAGGACCATGCCGCTTTGGATCGGATCGCGGGGCGTGTCTCCCACCAAGGGATTGTCGGTCTTTGCCGGGAGTTTACCTATTCCTCCTTGGATGAGGTGATGGCCAATCGGCATGCCGACCTTCTGGGGGATTTGATCCTCCTCGTCGATGGGGTCACGGATCCGCAGAACCTGGGCGCCCTGATCCGCACCGCACACTGTTTCGGAGCGAACGGCGTAGTGATTCCCGCCCATCGGGCGGCGGGGGTGACGCCCGTGGTGATGAAGGCCTCCGCAGGGGCCGTACACCATGTCCCCGTGGCCGTGTCGGTCAACCTGGGACATACCATAGAGACGCTGAAGCGGAATCGGTACTGGATTTACGGCGCCCATGCCGGTACGGAAAAGGATCTGGCGACGATACCCTTTGAGGGGCAGGTCGCTCTGGTGGTGGGGAGTGAGGGGAAGGGCATCCGGCCGCTCATCCGGAAAAAATGCGATGTCCTTTTCTCGGTGCCCATGGTGGGGAAAATCGATTCCCTCAATGTGTCGGTAGCTGCGGGAATCATGCTTTACGCCGTATTTCGGGCGTTGAAACGGAGAGAATAGCCATGCCGGTATTCTTGTGGGACGCCACAAACAGAAGGGGAGAGGCCAAGAAGGGTGAACTCGACGGCTCCGACGAAGCCGCCGTTCGGGGGATGTTGCGTCGGCAGGGGTACCGGTCCATCAATGTCAAGGCCAAACCGAAAGACCTCATGGAGTACCTGCCCTTCCTCAAACAGAAGGTGACGGAAAAGGAAGTGGTCGTCTTCGCCAGGATCTTTTCGACCATGATCAATGCAGGCCTCCCCCTGATTCAGTGTCTGGATCTTTTGGCCCAGCAGGAACAGAACAAAACCTTCCAAGGGGTAATCCGGGCCATCAAGGAAGACATCGAGAGCGGCGCCACCCTGTCCGATTCCCTGAAAAAATATCCCAAGACGTTTGATGATTTGTTCGTCAATCTCGTAGCAGCCGGGGAGAGTGGCGGTATTCTGGATGTCATCCTCCAGCGCCTGTCGAGTTACATGGAAAAGGCCATGAAGTTGAAGGCCAAGGTAAAAGGCGCCATGACCTATCCCGCCAGTGTTCTCGTTATATCCATCGGCGTGGTGGCCCTGCTGCTCCTCAAGGTCATCCCCGTCTTTCAGAAGATGTTCGAAGGGATGGGAGGGGAACTGCCGGCGCCGACCCAATTTCTCGTCGATGCCAGCGCCTTTGCCCAGAGCTATTTTTTATACATGGTCGGGATCGCCGTAGCGGCCGGAATCGCCTTCAAGAAATTTCGAGACACCGAAAAAGGGACGGTCATCATCGACACGCTTATCCTCAAATCTCCGGTTTTCGGCCCTCTCCTGAAAAAGGTTGCCGTGGCCAAATTTACCCGCACCATGTCGACTATGATGTCAAGCGGCGTCCCCATTCTCGAGGGGCTGACCATCGTGAGCAAGACGGCCGGGAACGTCATCATCGAGCGGGCCCTCCTGGAAACGAAAAAGAGTATCTCCGAGGGCAAGACCATTGCCGAACCGCTCTTGGAGACAGGAATCTTCCCTCCCATGGTGGTCCAGATGATTGCCGTCGGCGAGGCCACGGGCGCTCTGGATACCATGCTCTCCAAGATTGCCGATTTTTACGACGACGAAGTGGATGCGGCTGTTGAGGCCATGACCGCCCTCTTGGAACCGTTCATGATGGTTTTTCTGGGCGGCGTCGTCGGCGGCATGATCATCGCCATGTACCTGCCCATCTTCAAGATGGCGTCGGTTGTGGGGGGGGATGATGAAGACAGGGGATCAAAAGTGGTCGGGATGGCGCGATTTGAACGCGCGACTCCTGCGTCCCGAACGCAGTGCCCTACCAAGCTGGGCCACATCCCGACAGCGACGCACGCTATACGAAAATCATCCGAATGTCCATGGTTTTTTTTGGGGCAGCCACTACGCCATGCGCCCTCAAGGGGTTTTCAGGTAGGGCCGTTCGGATGGGAAGGATGAATAGACCGTGATTATTTTCGATCTCCGATGCGATCGGGGACATCAGTTCGAAGGATGGTTCAAGGACCACGGCGCCTTTGAAGATCAGAGGAGCGGCCGGTTGATCCGTTGTCCCGTCTGTGGCAGTGCGGAAACGGACAAGAGGCCCTCGGCCATATCCACCCTGAGCAGCAGGGAGGGCCAATCGTCTGAAAAAAAGGGGGATGTGGCGCCCTCTTCGCTGAAATATCTGGGAATGGTTCATCAATGGATCGAAAAGCATTTCGATGACGTTGGGGATCGTTTCGCCGAAGTCGCACTGAAAATCCATCACGGCGAGGAAGAACAGCGCAACATTCGTGGAACCACAACCCGCTCCGAGGAACAGACGTTGCGGGAGGAGGGCGTACCGTTTCTGAAGATTCCCGAACCAAAATTGGACAGTTGAAGGCGCGTTGTCTCCCCAAATACCCATGAGAAGATCCTGTGCGAACATATTGGAGGCGATCGGCAACACCCCTCTTGTCGAGATCTGCCGCCTGAATCCAAATAAAAAAGTGAAAATATACGCAAAGATGGAAAGTTTCAACCCAGGGGGATCCATCAAGGACCGGACCGCTTTGTGCATGATTCGGGGTGCGGAGGCCCGGGGTGAACTGACTCGGGACAGGATCATTCTCGAAGCGACGAGTGGCAACACGGGTATCGGGCTGGCGCTTGTCGCTTCGGCCAAGGGATATCGCCTGTGTCTGACCATGTCGGAAGCGGTTAGCGAGGAACGGAAAAAGATCTTGCGGGCCATGGGGGCGGATCTTGTCTTTACGCCCGCCAACCTGGGAACCGACGGGGCCATTGAGGTGGCCTACCGCATGTTGCGGGAACATCCGGGCAGATATTATGGCCCGGACCAGTTCAACAATGAGGACAATATCCTTGCCCATTACGAGGGCACGGCCGAGGAGATCTGGCAACAGACCGGAGGCGCGGTGAACCTGGTGGTCGTTGCCTTGGGTACGAGCGGGACGGCCATGGGCGTTTCCAAGCGTCTCAAGGAATATCGTTCCGATATTTGCGTTGTCGGCGTCGAGCCCTACCTGAAGCATAAAATCCAGGGACTGAAAAATATGAAGGAGTCGTATCGTCCCGGAATCTTCGACAAGAACCGCCTGGACGAAAAGGTCAATATCCTCGATGAGGATGCCTTTGAAATGGCCCGGAGGCTGGCGGCGGAAGAGGGCCTGCTCGTAGGCATGAGTTCCGGTGCGGCCATGCACGTGGCGGCGCAAAAGGCGAGTGAGATGGAAAGCGGGGTCATCGTCGTCGTATTCCCGGACAGCGGTGAACGGTATCTGAGTACCGATCTGTTTGCGGATCAACGGGAATGTTCTCTCCACCTGTACAATACCCTGAGCCGATCCAAAGAACTCTTCAAGCCCCTTCACAAGGAAGAGATCCTCATGCACTCCTGCGGCCCGACAGTTCATGAGATTCCCCATCTCGGAAGTTACCGCCGTTTTGTCGTCTCCGATTTGATCCGGCGCTATCTTGCGTTCAAGGGCTACCAGGTTCGACATCTGACCAATATCATCGATCTGGCCGATCGCTCCATCAAGGGGGCGGAACGTGCCCAGTCGGACTTGTCGACGTATGCCGAGCGATGCATCGCCGCCTTCCTGGCGGATTTGGATAAGCTGAATATCGTCCGGGATCCCGATTACCCCAAGGCCAGCGAACATGTAGCGGATATGCTGCGACTGGTCGAACGGCTGGCCGATAAGGGATTCGCCTACGAGAAGCTGAGATCCGTCTACTTCGATATCTCCAAACTGGAGAGTTATGGACAGCTTTCCAACATCGACCTGGGCAAGATGCAGCACGGGCACACCATCGATCTCGATGATTACGAGAAGGACAGTCCGGGAGACTTCACTCTCCTCAAACGATCCACACTGAGCGAGTTGAAACAAGGAATCTACTTCAAAACCCGTTGGGGAAACGTGCGCCCCAGTTGGCACCTGGAATGCGCGGCCATATCGATGCGCTATCTGGGAGAGACGTTCGATATTCATGCAGGGGGAACGGACATTGTTTTCCCTCACTGCGAGAATCTGCTGGCTATCGGTAAGGCGGCAACGGGCAAAATGATTGCCCGATACTGGATCAACACCGATCTGGTCATGGTCGCTGGGAAAAAAATGTCCCGATCCCTTGACAACGTCCTGACGGTGGAGGATCTGGAGAGCAAGGGGTTTCATGGCCGGGAGATCCGTTTATTCCTGTTGAGCGGCCACTATCGAAAACCCCTGAATTTTTCTCTTGCCGCTCTGGAATCTGCCAAAAATACCGTCCGGAAATTGGATCACTTCGTGCGGCGATTGCTCCGGTCCCGGCCCGGGGAGGGGTACGGCGACACGGAGCAGTTGGTCTATGACCTTCGACAGGGCTTTAGTGGCGCCCTCGACGACGACCTGAATATCTCCGGCGCCTTGGCCGTTCTCTTCGCGTTCGTTCGCAAGGTCGGTCATCCCCTGGCCCAGGGCAGGCTCTCTACCAGGGATCGAGACCGGATCCTGGATGCCATGAAGGACATGGACAACGTCCTGGGCATCTTGCGCTTCGATGCAGAAACAGCAGACGATGAGGTCCTGCGTCTTATCGCCCAGCGGGAAGCTCACCGGAGGGACGGGCAATGGGCGGAGGCCGATGCCCTTCGGCGCCGGTTGGAGGACCTGGGCATCGAGATATCCGATACCCCCGGTGGGGCGGTTTGGCGGCCTCGTTGATGGGTCTCCAAAAATATCTTGACAAATAGGACAATTAAAACTAAGGTCCTCAATTCGCATTTTCGACTGTTTTTTTTCGATCATGCAAAAATGAGTTAAGCTCTTTATATAATTGGATAACCGTCGAAAGTTGTTTTGGCTGGCGTAGCTCAACGGTAGAGCAGCTGATTTGTAATCAGCAGGTTGCGGGTTCGATTCCCATCGCCAGCTCCGGATGATGGTCTTCTGTATCGGAGGGGTTCCCGAGTGGCCAAAGGGAGCAGACTGTAAATCTGCCGGCTCAGCCTTCGGAGGTTCGAATCCTCCCCCCTCCACCATAAACCCGCCGGCCGGGATCCGGTGGGTTTGCAGAGTAAATCGGGTACGGGGATTGGATGTGAGGCAACAAGCGGGAGTAGCTCAGTGGCTAGAGCGTCAGCCTTCCAAGCTGAGGGTCGCGGGTTCGAATCCCGTTTCCCGCTCCATTCAACCCACGATATCGAGAGGCCATAGAAGAACAACACCATACCGGCCCACGTAGCTCAGTAGGTAGAGCACATCCTTGGTAAGGATGAGGTCACCAGTTCAATCCTGGTCGTGGGCTCCATTTGATGAGGTTGAGATTGTCATGAGAAATATCATTACCCTATCCTGTACGGAATGCAAACAGAAGAATTACACCACCACGAAGAACAAGAGAACCATGCAGGGCCGCTTGGAATTAAAGAAGTTCTGCAAATTCTGCCGTTCCCATAAGGTCCACAGAGAGACGAAGTAGTTTCCCCTGGACGCGAAGGTTGCACCGCGATGGATGAAACAGGCCAGTAGCTCTAATGGCTAGAGCGCCGGACTCCAAATCCGGATGCTGGGGGTTCGAGTCCCTCCTGGCCTGCCATTTTTTTCTGCCGGGGTGATGTCCGGGCCGAGACATTGTTAAGGATGACATCATGGATAAGATAAAGCTCTGGGTGAATATCGTCAAAGTTTTCCTGGCGGATGCCAAGACCGAACTGCGGAAGGTGACATGGCCGACACGCAAGCAGACGATCGCCTCTACGTCGGTCGTCATCATTGTCGTCTTCATCGTGTCCGTTTTTCTGGGTATTGTGGATTTTGCCCTGGCGAAGATGATAAAACTGGTATTAGGATGATCCCAATGGCCCAGCGCTGGTATGTCGTGCACACCTATTCGGGTTTTGAGAACCGGGTCAAGCTCTCTCTCATGGAAAGGGTCCAGGCGGCGGGCAAGCAGGAATTCTTTTCAGATGTTCTCATCCCGGAAGAGGATATCGTCGAACTGGTTTCGGGGGAAAAAAAGACGTCCAAGCGGAAATTCTTCCCCGGCTACATCCTGGTCCGCATGGAGCTCAACGACGAAACGTGGCATATTGTCAAGGATACACCGAAGGTGACGGGGTTTATCGGGGGCAAAGAAAAACCCTCTCCCATTCCGGACAAGGACGTGGAACTCCTGCGGACGCGTATCGACGAGGGGACGCTGAAGCCGAAGCCGAAATTCAAATTTGAGGTGGGCGATCATGTACGGATTATCGATGGCCCTTTCACGAATTTTGATGGAGTCATCGATGAAGTGAAGCCGGAGAAGGGGAAAATCCGGGTGATCGTGAGTATCTTCGGCCGGTCCACGCCTGTTGAACTCGACTTTATACAGGTGGCGCAAAATTGACAGATTGTAAATGGACTAAACTTATAAAACGGGTAGGTTAAGCTTATGGCAAAAAAGGTTATCGCGAATATCAAGCTTCAGATCAAGGCAGGGAAGGCCACGCCGTCGCCGCCCATCGGCCCGGCCCTCGGTCAGCACGGGGTGAATATCATGGAGTTCTGCAAGGCATACAACGCCATGACCCAACACCAGGAAGGGATGGTGGTGCCGGTCGTGATTACCGTTTATGCCGACAGATCCTTTACCTTCATCACCAAGACGCCCCCGGCATCTGTCCTTTTGAAGCAGGCGGCGAAGATTGCCAAGGGATCTGGAGACCCGAAGAAGGAGAAAGTGGGCGTTGTCACGGCGAAGCAGGTAGCAGAAATTGCGGAATCGAAATTCAACGATTTGAACGCCGTGGACATGAAGGGTGCGATCCGGATTATCGAGGGGACGGCAAGGTCCATGGGAATTACTGTGGAAGGATAAACGAACGGGAGATTGGGGTTTGGTCATGGCGACAAGAGGGAAGAATCTGTTAGAGGCAAAGAAAAATATCGAACCGGGGAAGCGATACCCGCTCAAGGAGGCTGTCGGAATTGTGGTAACCTCCGGCAAGGCCAAATTTGACGAGACCGTCGAGGCCGCGATCCGTTTGGGCGTCAACCCGCAGCACGCGGACCAGATGGTCCGGGGCAGTGTTGTTTTGCCACATGGGTTGGGAAAGACCGTGCGGGTTCTGGTTTTTGCCAAGGGCGAAAAGGAAAAAGAGGCCCTCGATGCGGGTGCGGATATTGTCGGAGCCGATGACATCATCGAAAAAATCAAGGGCGGATGGTTGGAGTTCGATCGGGTCGTGGCGACGCCGGATATGATGGGCAGCGTCGGCAAGTTGGGGAAAATACTGGGCCCCCGGGGATTGATGCCCAATCCCAAGGTGGGAACGGTGACGTTTGACGTCGGCAAGGCGGTAGGCGAACTCAAGGCAGGCAAGGTAGAGTTTCGCGTTGAAAAGGCGGGCATTGTCCATACCCCGGTTGGCAAGGTATCCTTCGGTGTGGAACGATTGGTCGAAAACATCGTGGCGGTCATCGAAACGGTTGTCAAACTGAAGCCCGCATCCAGCAAAGGCACCTACATGAAAGGCATCTCCCTGTCCTCGACGATGGGACCGGGGGTCAAGGTGGACCCCCTGGATGTGAAGAATCTCTGAATTTGAGGCATCGTTCTATAAGACGTAAGTTGGTCTGAGACAGTAGGTACAGGAGTTTAAACGGTGATAGCCGGCCTGCCGAGACGACGGAATGGAAGCGAAAACATATTCGTATCGGTTGTCAATACCTGAATTATTATTCCTGTATGCTGCTTGTCTCGGACTTTCGATGCGGATTTTCCTGTTGGTGGTAGCGAAAATTCGCAGATATAACCGAAAGGAGGTTGGAGATTGGACCGAAAAACAAAAGAGCAAGTAGTGGAAGATCTGCATGAGAAATTGAAGGATTTTAAACTGGCGGTTCTTGCCTCTTACAGCGGATTGGATGTGGAGCGGCTGACGACTTTACGCAACAGCCTGCGAAAATCCAGCGCGGAGGTGAAGGTGGTCAAGAACACCCTGCTGAGGATTGCTTCCGAGGGGACGGACTTCAGCATTGCCCAGCAGCACCTCAAAGGGCCCCTGGCCCTGATCCTGACGAAACGAGACGTTGTCGAGCCGGCCAAGGTTCTCAGTGAATTCGCAAAGAAAAACGCTGAGCTTGAGGTCAAGGCGGGGGTTTTGGACGGCAGGCTTCTGACCAAGGAGCAACTCAGTGCCCTGGCGCTGCTGCCCAGCCGCGAGGTGCTTCTCGGTAAGCTCCTGTCGGTTATGGTCGGTGTGCAGGGTGGCTTGGTCAACGTGCTGAGCGCAGTGCCCCGCGGATTCGTGCAGGTCTTGGACCAGGTTCGCCAGAAAAAAGAATCGGAAAATTAATTCACCATACAGGAAGGGATAAGAAAATGGCTATTACAAAGGAAGATGTCGTTACATTCATTGAGAACATGACCGTTCTGGAGCTGTCCGAGCTGGTCAAGGAACTGGAAGAAAAATTCGGTGTGTCCGCCGCAGCTCCGGTTGCCGTGGCCGCCGCCGCAGCTCCGGGCGCCGCCGCAGCGGAACAGGTCGAAGAAAAAACGGAATTCGATGCCGTCCTCACCAGTTTCGGCGCCGAGAAGATCCAGGTCATCAAAGTCGTTCGGGCCATTACCGGTTTGGGACTGAAAGAGGCGAAGGATCTCGTAGAGGGTGTGCCGAAACCCATTAAGGAAGCGGTTTCCAAGGATGAGGCTGCTGACATCAAGAAGAAAATCGAAGAAGTCGGCGGTGTTGTCGAGATAAAATAGAAGCGATTGGCAGTCAGTAATCGGCGGGAAAAGAGATGCAAGTTGCCCGGCGTTCGATCGGGCAACTTGTCTGCTTTTTGCGTGCATCTGAACTGACGGCTGAGTGCAAAAAGCCGAAAGGATGCTATGGGCGAGTTCAGAAAATTTTTTGGCCGTATCAGGAAGATTGTCGATATCCCCAATCTCATCGATATCCAGACCATGTCCTATGAAAAATTTCTTCAGAAAGACGTGGAACCGGACGCAAGGGGAAATTTCGGCCTTCAAGGGGCCTTCAAGAGTGTTTTCCCCATTTCCGATTACAGTAAGAAGTGTTCTCTGGAGTTCGTAAGCTACAGGATCGGCGATGTTCGGTATGACGAGAAGGAATGCATACAAAAAGGAATGACCCTGGCGGCGCCTCTGAAAATCGTGGTTCGCCTTCTCGTGTTTGACGTCGATCCCGGAACGGGCCAGAAACAGATCAGCAACATCAAAGAGCAGGAGATCTATTTCGGAGAGATTCCGTTGATGACGGAAAACGGGACCTTTATCGTCAATGGCACGGAGCGGGTCATTGTCAGCCAGCTCCACCGCTCTCCGGGTATCTTTTTCGACCATGATAAGGGAAAAACGCTCACCAGCGGCAAACTCATCTATTCTTCCCGGATCATCCCCATCCGGGGGTCGTGGCTGGATTTTGAATTCGATTCCAAAGATCTTCTGTATGTCCGCATCGACAGAAGGCGCAAGATGCCTGTGACGATCCTTCTCAAGGCGATGGGAAACCATACCGAATTCATTTTGAACTATTTCTACGATATCGAAACGGTCGCTCTCGAAGAGGGCCAGCTCTATATGGTTGTCGGCGAATCACTCGTCGGAGAAAAGGCCCCGGAGGACATCAAGGATCCCCATACCGGAGATGCCATTGTCAAAAAAGGCAGAAAAATCAACAAAATTCTCCTGAAACGCATGACCGAGTCGGGCATCGGACGGATTGCCATCGACGATGCCGGGGTGATGGGGAAGATCCTTTCCACCGATGTCTATGATCCCGAAACCGGTGAAGTGCTTCTGAAATGCAATGAGGAGATGACCCCGGAAGGACTCGAAAGGATTCGGACAAAAAAGATCGCCGAACTGCGTTTCATCCATCTGGATGACGAAAAAGCCAATGCCTCGATCCGGGATACCCTGCTGACGGATAAACTGGAGACCCGAGAGGACGCCATCATTGAGATTTACCGGCGTCTCCGGCCAAGCAATCCGCCGACCACCGAGACGGCCAATGCCTTTTTCCAGAGTCTTTTCTTCGAGCCGGAAACGTACGATCTGTCGGATGTGGGACGGGCGAAGATGAACTACAAGCTCCGCCTCGATGTGCCGAAAGATGTTACGGTGCTGCGCAATGAGGACATCCTCGCCGCTGTAAAGTACCTCCTCGATTTGAAAAACGGTGTCGGAGACTGCACAGTGGACGACATCGATCACCTTGGAAACCGACGGGTCCGTTCGGTCGGGGAGCTCATAGAGAATCAATACCGAATCGGACTGGTCAGGATGGAACGGGCCGTCAAGGAAAAGATGAGCCTCCAAGACATCGAAACGATGATGCCCCACGATCTGGTCAATGCGAAACCGGTTTCGGCGGTGGTGAACGAATTTTTTGGCAGCTCACAGTTGTCCCAGTTCATGGACCAGACGAATCCCCTGTCGGAAATCACCCACAAGCGAAGGCTGTCCGCCCTGGGGCCGGGAGGACTGACCAGAGAGCGGGCGGGCTTTGAGGTGCGCGATGTCCACTCGACCCACTACGGACGCATTTGCCCGGTAGAGACACCGGAAGGACCGAATATCGGCTTGATCGTATCGCTGAGTACCTATGCCCGGGTCAACGAATTCGGTTTTATCGAGACGCCTTACCGGATGGTGGAGAAGGGCAGGGTTCTCGATTCGATCCGCTTCATGACGGCCATTGAGGAAGAAGACCATATCATAGCCCCGGCCGATTGGCCGACGGATTCGGAGGGCCGCTTGATGGGTGAACTCGTCTCAGCCCGCAGGGCAGGCGACTTTCCCATTGTGGAGCCGGAAGAGGTGAGCATGATGGACGTCTCTCCGAACCAGTTGGTCAGTGTTGCCGCTACGTTGATTCCGTTTCTCGAACATGACGATGCCAACCGCGCCCTCATGGGCTCCAACATGCAGCGCCAGGCCGTTCCTCTCCTGAAGCCGGCCGTACCCCTGATCGGGACGGGTATGGAGGCCATTGTGGCGAGAGATTCCGGTGCTGTCGTCAGCGCCAGACGCGACGGTGTTGTTGAGAGTGTCGATGCCTCACGCATCGTGGTCCAGTGCGACGGAACGGAACACGGAGGCGTCGATATAGGCGTCGATATCTACAACCTGGTCAAATATCAGCGATCGAATCAAGACACGTGCTTCAACCAGAAGAGCACGGTAAACAAGGGCGATCGGGTGAAAAAAGGCGATATCATTGCCGATGGTCCTGCCACGGATCTTGGCGAACTGGCCCTGGGACGCAATGTCATGGTCGCCTTCATGTCCTGGGGGGGGTACAATTACGAAGATTCGATTCTGGTGAGTGAGAGGATCGTCAAGGAAGACATCTATACCTCCATTCACATTGAAGAATTCGAGACCATGGCCCGGGATACCAAGCTGGGGAAGGAAGAAATCACCCGGGATATCCCCAATGTCGGAGAGGATGCCCTGAGAAATCTCGATGAAAGCGGCATTGTCCGCATGGGCGTTTCCGTGAAGCCCGGAGATATCCTGGTGGGCAAGATTACGCCCAAGGGTGAAACCCAGCTTTCATCTGAAGAAAAACTCCTCCGGGCCATTTTTGGAGAAAAAGCCAGTGACGTCCGGGACACGTCTCTCCGGGTTCCTCCGGGTGTCGAAGGCACCGTCATCGATGCGAAGATCTTTACACGCAAGGGTGTGGAAAAAGATTCCCGATCCCATGTCATCGAAGAGGATGCCATGAACGTCCTCCGACAGGATCGGGATGACGAGATTCGCATCGTCAGGGAAGCGGTCAAGGCCAACGCGAGGGAGGTCCTGCTGGGAAAGACGGCGGCAGGAAAATTGTCCGACGCCAAAAAGAAACGGATTTTGCTGAAAAAAGGTGATGTGATCACCGATGAGATCCTGGGGGACATCCCTTTCGACCTCTGGAGGGACATCACGCTTTCAGACGATGAAGCGGCGGAGGGAAAGATCGTTACCCTCTTCGAAAACCTTTCCAAGAGGATCGACCATATTGAGGCCTATTTCGAACAGAAGGTCGAGAAGCTGAAGGCCGGTGACGAACTGCCGCCGGGGGTGATCAAGATGGTAAAGGTGTACGTGGCCATCAAGAGAAAGCTCTCCGTCGGGGACAAAATGGCCGGCCGACACGGCAACAAGGGCGTTCTGTCCCGGATCCTGCCTGAAGAGGATATGCCGTTTTTTGCCGATGGCACACCGGTTGACATTGTATTGAACCCCTTGGGTGTTCCTTCGCGCATGAATGTGGGGCAGATCCTTGAGACCCACTTGGGATGGGCGGCAAAAGGGCTGGGAGGAAGGATCGGCCAGCTTCTGGATGGATACGTCGATATGGGGCGGCTCAGAAACGAACTGAAAACGGTTTATTCATCGCTCGATTTCGATCATTTTGCCGATACGGCGACGGATGATGAGATCCGACGGTTTGCCCAGCGCGTCAGGCACGGTATCCCGATGGCCACCCCGGTTTTCGATGGCGCCGAAGAACAGGAATTAACGGAGATGCTCAATCTGGCCGATCTTCCGGCAAGCGGCCAGACGATTCTTTACGATGGGAGAACGGGAGAGCCGTTCGAGCAGGAGATCACCGTCGGCGTGATCTATATGCTGAAACTCCACCATCTCGTGGACAACAAGATCCACGCCCGTTCCATCGGCCCCTATTCCCTTGTTACCCAGCAACCCCTGGGAGGCAAGGCCCAGTTCGGCGGGCAGCGGCTGGGGGAAATGGAGGTTTGGGCCATGGAGGCCTACGGTGCAGCCTACTCTCTGCAGGAGTTCCTGACAGTGAAATCGGATGATGTCGCGGGTCGAACAAGGATCTATGAGGCCATTGTCAAGGGTGAACATACCCTGGAACCGGGCTTGCCGGAATCCTTCAATGTCCTGGTCAAGGAGCTGCAAAGCCTCTGCCTCGATGTGGAACTGATCGAAGAAGATTGATGAGGAGATAAGATTCGTGGAAGACGTTTTCACCTATTTCGAAAAACCGAAGGACCCGATCCGTTTTAACGCCATCAAGATTTCCATTGCCTCACCGGAAAAAATCTTGGCATGGTCGGCCAGACCGAACAGCAACGGAGAGGTCAAGAAGCCCGAAACCATCAATTACCGGACATTCAAGCCGGAACGGGACGGTCTTTTCTGTGCCAAGATCTTCGGGCCTGTCAAGGACTACGAATGTCTTTGCGGCCGTTACAAGCGCATGAAGCATCGAGGGGTGGTTTGCGAAAAATGCGGGGTGGAGGTGATTCAATCCAAGGTGAGACGGGAAAGGCTGGGGCACATCAAATTGGCTACCCCCGTTGCCCACATCTGGTTTCTCAAGAGCCTGCCCAGTCGGATCGGCAATGTTCTCGACCTGACCTTGAAGGAACTGGAGAAGGTCCTTTATTTCGAGGCTTGGATTGTTCTGGATCCGAAGAATACGCCCCTCAAAAAGAAGGAACTCCTGTCTGAAGAGGAGCTCGTCGATCTCACCGAGCAATACGGCGCAGACGCCTTCAAGGTGGGAATCGGGGCAGAAGCGGTGCGAAAGCTCCTGGAAGAGATCAATCTCGATCAGATGGACGGAGAATTACGGGACGAGCTCAAAACGTCTGTTTCCGATACGAAAAAGAAAAAACTCGTCAAGCGTCTGAAGGTGGTCGAGGCGTTGAAGAAGTCGGGCAACAAGCCGGAGTGGATGGTTTTGACCGTGCTGCCGGTAATCCCTCCGGATCTTCGTCCCCTGGTTCCCCTGGACGGTGGCCGGTTTGCCACGTCCGATCTGAACGATCTTTACCGGCGGGTCATCAATCGGAACAACCGCCTCAAGAGATTGATGGAACTCAATGCCCCGGAAATCATTATCCGCAATGAGAAGCGCATGCTTCAGGAGGCCGTGGACGTCCTGTTCGACAACGGGCGCCGTGGACGGGCGATTACCGGGACCAACAAGCGGCCCCTGCGTTCCCTGTCCGACATGCTGAAAGGCAAGCAGGGACGGTTCCGCCAGAATCTGCTGGGCAAGCGCGTCGACTATTCGGGTCGTTCCGTCATTACCGTCGGGCCGGATCTGCGCCTGCATCAGTGTGGTCTCCCCAAGAAAATGGCCCTGGAACTGTTCAAACCCTTTGTTTACAATCGCCTTATGGACAAAGGGTTTGTCACGACGGTCAAGAGCGCAAAAAAGATGGTGGAGCGGGAAACCGCAGAGGTATGGGATGCCTTGGACGAGGTGGTCCGGGAATACCCCATTATGCTCAACCGTGCTCCGACCCTCCATCGTCTGGGTATACAGGCCTTCGAACCCATCCTGATCGAGGGGAAGGCCATCCAGCTTCATCCTCTTGTCTGTACGGCGTTCAACGCTGATTTCGACGGAGACCAGATGGCCGTTCATGTGCCTCTTTCCATCGAGGCCCAGACAGAGGCCCGTGTCCTGATGATGTCCACCAACAACATCCTGTCGCCGGCGAACGGTAAACCCATTATCATTCCCAGCCAGGACATCGTGTTGGGGATTTATTACCTGACCCGCGCAAGATCCAATGTGAAGGGAGAAGGGATGTCCTTTGCCGGGCCGGAAGAGGTCCGAAGCGCCCTCGATAACGGCATGGTCGATCTTCACGCCAAGATAACGGCCCGCATCCATGGAAAAACGAAACAGACGACGGTGGGGCGCGTCATCATGTACGAGGTCGTGCCGGAGGAGCTGTCATTCGATCTGATCAACAAGGTTATGAACAAGAAGGAACTGGCCAACCTTGTTGATTACTGCTATCGGACCTGCGGCGCCAAGACGACGGTCATCCTCGCGGATCGGCTAAAGGATCTGGGATTCAAGTATGCCACTGTTTCCGGCGCCTCGATCGCCATCCATAACATGGTGATCCCGTCAAACAAAAAGGAAATTGTCGCCAAGGCGGACCGGGATGTACACAAGATCCAGAAGCAGTACCTGGACGGTCTGATTACCGATGGTGAACGTTACAACAAGGTCATCGATATCTGGGCTCAGGCAACAGAGAAAATCGCC
>Ga0351879_1132_pt1 | contig 15262 bp, 15 predicted proteins | sample BONcelFGM3001D15_FD_206782 | JGI IMG/M metagenome (GOLD analysis project Ga0351879, IMG submission 206782) | Enriched cells from coal bed in the Powder River Basin, Montana, United States - BONCAT cells FGM rep3 HSBNCT.FGM.300.1.D15 ... | reverse complement strand
CGTCGGGCACCCTGGGGGAGAATGGCAGGGTTCGGCCGGTGGTGGGAGTGGCCTTCAAGGTGAGGGGGGCTGAGAGGGAAGGCTGCCGGGTTTTTCTGTGCGCCCCGGAGAACTACCGGGAGGCGAAGGAGGCAGCGGTAAAGATAAAGGTGCTGCCCGCCGCCGACCTGCACCAGGCTTTGATGCAGATGAAAAGCGACAGTCCGGTGGTCAGTTCAGTGGTCGGTGGTCGGTGATTAGTGGTCAGTCTCCTTTGCGTTACTCTTTCGAATTGGAATATCCATCGACGAAAGCCTATTGCATACCACAACAACAATCCGGGATATAAAAGGAATCCGGCGCATTTTTCCCCTTTTTCCAAAAAAGGGGGGGTTACATCTTTTTCACCCAGCGCCGGTTGAATATTTTGAAGTTGAGTGTTTTGATGGCGGACATCAGTGGGCGGCGGTTGTTCTCGGCTGTATCGCCAATCAGGTATTCCACGCCGTATTGGGCCAGGTAGTTCTCGGCCTCTTTCACCAGCCGCTGTCCCACGTATTTGCCCCAGTAGTCCTTGTGCACGCTCAGGTCGTAGAGGTATGCCAGGGGGCGTGAGGATACCAGGTCCAGGGCGTCCACCTGCACCATAATGTATCCGCAGGGGCGGAAGGTTTCCACATCCTCGGCCAGCAAGATTTTCATGCAGGGGTCGTCGGCCAGGTCCATGGAGGAGTATAGCTCATAGTAGGAATTCCTGATATTCCTGGAGTCCGTTTCCCTGCCTGATGGTATGAGGAAGCCTGAGTTCTGGGAGCTGATGAGGAGGATGAACATCCTGTCGGCGTTGCGGGCGGGGCGCACCAGGGTCTTTTTCTGGCGGGGGGTGTCGAAGGTGTATGTGCCCACCCGTTTCAGTATGCGGTTCAGCTCCACCTGGAAGCCGTGGCGGGAGAAAAAGCCTTCCATCTCTTCGTCCCCATGTTTTATCTCTGTAATCAGGTGTTTTACCCCGGCTTTTCTGGTAACGTCCTGGGCTATTTCCAGGAATTTGTCCAGCACCTCTTGGTGCCGCTCCCCCTGGCGAGCGTAAATGTCGAAAATCTGGGTATCCATCTCCTCGGTGATGGACTCCTCCACCCCCATGGCCAGGAGCATGTATCCCAGGGCCTCGTTTTTTTCGCCGTCCCTGGCTATGTAGAGTGGGGTTTCCTTGTGGTCGTCAAATATCGCCTTCCTGGCCCTGTATATCTGCCTATAGACCTTCCGCACCACGTCAGGCTCCTCAAAGCCCAGGTAGCCGGGAAAGGTGGTCTTCTCTTCCAGGAATGAGGATATAAGCTCCAGGTCTTTGCTGCTTCCAAGCCCGTATGTTATTGCCATGGCCCACCCCCTGCAATAAAGGGAAATGCGCCTTCCGGCCACATTTCCCCTTTGTTTCAATGTCTTTCTGATTTACCCGGCCCGGCGGCCGGGTCTTGCAGGCCCTGGGCTACTCTTCTTCTTCCTCTTCTTCTTCGCCCTGTTCTGCAAGGGTTTCTTCTTCGCCGGCCTCTTCCGCCTCTTCGTCTTCTTCGTCCTCGTCCTCGTCGAGGGGGATGCCCTTTGCCTTCATGTCCGCCTCAATGACGGCAATGATTTCCATGGCCCGGTCCTGGATTTCGTCCATTATTTCAATGGCCTGCTCAACGGTTTCATAGCCTTCCTGGGCGGCGGTGATGTCCTCTCCCCCCTGGTATTCCAACATTCTCTGGCAGCCGGCCAGGTAGTCGTTGAAGGCCAGTCTGGTTCTCTCGGCCAGCTCTTTCTGGTCGTCGGGGAGGGAGGCGACCTTTTCCTTTATCACATCGGTATTGAAAAGCTCCACCCCTGCGCTGGCCAGAACCTTTACCTTGTTGACGTTCTGCCGGTATTCCTCCAGGGTGATTTCCCCGTTTTCCAGCCCTTCCAGGGACTGGCGCAGGAGGATGAGGTTCTTGGCCTTTTCTATGGGGATTTTCGTCTTGGAGTCGAAGTCGAATTCGTCGTCGGAGGCAAATGTGGGCCTTTCCGAATCAACGTAGGAGATGGTGGATATCTCCTCCCCCGGGAAGGGCAGGACAGTTCCACACTTGTCGCAATGGGAAAGGGTGATGGGGTTGATTTCGTTGCACTGGGGGCACTCGGTGCCCAGGGCGTTTTTTATTTTTTCCAATACGTTCAGGTCTGCGGATTTCTGATCGTTGCTCATGCTATCCCCTCCGAAAAACAAATTCCACCGGAATCTTCTATCCCAGTGGAATTTATCCTTTGTATTCCAATGTTTTTGCTAAATAGCCCGGCTTAGAGTCCCGGAGGCCTTACGGTGGGATCCAGGGCCTTTCCGGCATTGATGACTGAAAGAAGGTTCTGCATCGGATCTACCGGCTTCGGTTTTTTCTTCTTCTTTTTCTTGCCGAACATTCCCCCAACGGCTTTGCCTATACCGCCGAGCATTCCGCCGCCACCGGCAGCCCCTGCTCCTCCCAGCACCTTTCCGGCTATGCCTGCAACTGCTCCTACTGCTGCGCCCATATTAAATTCCCCTTTCCAAGGATATTTAACCTTAATTCTATTATCACATGCTTTCACCCTGGAGTAAAGGGGCAGAAAAAAATATTTCTTAAATTATTTGGAGCCCGGTTTTATCCGTCATTGGGCGTGCCATGCCCGGGCGAGAACCTGTCTTTTACCTTTTTGACTATAGTCCTGGCTGCGTCGGCCAGCTCTTTCCTGTCGGTCCAAAGCTGCGCCCCGAATAACCCCACCAGGGCAATTCCCGCGGGAAGCCCGGCTCCCAGGCATATTGCCCCTACGGCCGCGCCCATGCCCATCTCCAGCAAGCCCCGCACCACTCTCTTCTTGTCGTGGGTCTTTTTGCCCATATATACTTCCCTGGCTCCCAGGCCCACTTCCAGGGCACCATGCAGCACGAAGGTGCCGGTGGAGAGGGTTTTGACAAGGGGGTTCTGCAGGGCGGCGGCAACCACGGGCCCCACTGCTGCGGCAATGGGCTTCAGCCCGGCCAGGTATCCGGCTGTCAGCCCGGCCTGCCCGGTGGCGGCCGTCAGGTAGCTGGATGCGGATACGGCACCAACGGCATCCTTTTCCTTTATGGCCTTTTTCATCATGGTTGCCCCTTCGTATGCGAAGTAGGCTCCCGTAACGGCCGTCCCGATTCCCATCAGGTGCTCGGCCTTGCCTGCAAGCCCGGCGGAGTCGGTGAGGAGGATGCCCACGTCGGCGGCTTCCATGACGGCTTCTTTAACTTCCGATTTCCAGTCGTCGGGCTGCCTGTCCTTGTCGGCTCCAAAAACTCCCTGGCTCCTGGCAGGGCTTTCAAAGCTCTTGTAGAGGCTGTTTTTGATGGAGTTCATAAAGAGAAGCTCCCAGTCAGAATTTTGCCGGATAACTGCCTGTCGTCCCCATAATAATCGGGGCGTCGCCGCCCCCTCAATTCAATGTTATCATGACAAAAAGAAATTTGCCATTAACTTTGTGTTAACATTTTTACACGTGGAAGGGGCGGGGGGGTCAGCCTTTTCGGAATATGAGGGATTTCTCGTCCACAAGCTTTCCATCCAGAAAGACCTGCAGCGTGAAGGCCCCCGGCTCGGTGAAAACCACCTGGTTTACGTCGGTGGTAACGTAGGCTGTTTCCGTCTCGTCCTCCAGGGTGAAATACTGCTCGGGGGACTGGACGATGATGAGGGAGCGGCTGGGGTTGAGGAGCTTGAGCTGCTGAACGTGAAAGCCCGTGCCGTTTGACCAGGCGCACATCACCGAGAAATGAGGGCAGGCGTATGGAAACTCGGAGGACAGGAGCTCGTTGAAGACGCCGTAGCATACCAGCTTCCTGTCGGGAAGGGGCACCACGGAATCACAAAACAACACGTTCAATAAGGCGACTTCCATCAAAATCTCCTTGTGGCAGCGGTTCGGCTGTCGGAGGAAGGGCAGAAAAATTTTTTCCTGCCAGCCCCCCCGGGGCATGTTCTTTTTCTATGAAGCCCGTCCAATTCCTTCGATTGGCAGGTTATTCCCGCTCCACAATTTTTGGCCGCCGGGCAATTGCATTTTTATAATGTACCGGCTATCCCCCCGGGATGAGCTGTTTCTAAAGCACCACGGGCACGGGGTCGGTTATCCTGCATTCCCTGGTGTTCACCTCGCAGCGGTAGGCCATCAGCTTCACGCCTTCCTTGAACGCCCGGCGCAGCACTTGCCCGAAGCGTGGGTCATCCCGGTCGTTGGGGGAAAAACTTCTGGCGTCGGAGCGCTGGATGACAAATACCACCCCTGTGGAAATGCCCTTGCGGCACTGGGCTATAAGCTCTTCTATGTGCTTGCTGCCACGGGCCGTTGGGGCGTCTGGGAAGAGGGCCCTGCCGTCTTCCACCAGGCTGACGGACTTGACCTCCACGTAAACGGGACGGCCTTCTTCGTCCTCCAGCACGAAATCGAGCCGGGAAAGGCCCACCCTCTTCTCCCGCCTCACCAGCTTCAGCTTCTTCAGCTCTGTCAGCCTGCCTTCCCCCAGGGCCTCTTCAAACAGGTGGTTGGCCCCTGCCGCCTCCACGGAAACGTAGCCCGAGCCGAACCGGGAAAGAACCATTGTGTAACGGGTCTTGCGGGGCGGGCCGGAGGCTTTTCCCTCCAGCAGGAAAACCTCCCTGTTGGGGATCAGAAGCTCCCCCAGCCGGCCCGAGTTGGGAACGTGAACAGCCTGCTTCTTGCCGTCCACGATAACCGTGGCCAGGAAGCGGTTTTCCCTCTTGAGGAACCTGGCGGGAATGAGCTTCGATTCGTACTGCAATATCCAACACCTCTCAGAAGGGCCAGGGGGCCTGCCCGGACAATATTGACACATGGAGACGGGCAAGACGGGCCGGGGCCGGCATGATTAATTCGATGCGGCGGCTGTCAAACCTTTGAAAAACTCTATTTTGGCATGATAAAGGATTTATAGAAGGGGAAGCGAAACTATCCTGATTCCTGCGAAGGACTGTTCTGTTTTTTATGGGAGCGGAACTTTGCCTATATAATAATTACAAGAGGTGATATTACATTGGCCCGGGGAAAAACTAAAAAACCAAGCGAGCCCAAATGCCGGGGCTGCAACGGACTGCTGGAAGGCGGAAACGTTGTGAAAATCGGCGGAGCGAAATGGCACATTGAGTGCGCCAGGAAAAACGGAAAAAAGGTTCCCAAGGAATACGACAAGCCCAGCTAAATGCGGCTTCCCGGATTGTTGGGGGTTCACAGGGCTTCATTCCGCCTCACGGAGACGAGATAGCCTTATTGTTTATATAGGGCAGCCGGTGATATTCATTTATAAACAGGCGGCTGCCCTCAACCGGACTTTGAGCCTGTGCCGGCCCGCACCAGTGGCGGCTGCCGGGCAATGACCGGCATCAATTTAACGATTTTACAGGAGGACAAGAGTGAAGAAATACGGTATCGACAAGATAAGGAATGTGGGATTTTTCGGGCATGGCGGCACGGGCAAAACATCCACCTGCGAGGCCATGCTTTTCAACACCAAGGCCATCGACCGCCTGGGCAAGGTAACGGAAGGGACGACCGTATCCGACTTTGACCCCGACGAGACGAAGCGGGGCATGTCCATCTACACCACCCACGTCCCTGTCGAGTATGACCTCTGCAAGCTCAATATCCTTGACACTCCCGGCTTCCTCGACTTCGTGGGGCAGATTCAGGGCGTCCTGCGGGTTGTGGAGACAGGGGTGTTTTTCCTTTCCGCCCAGGCAGGGGTGGAAGTGGGCCTGGAAAGAGTGTGGAAAATGGCCGAGGACATCAACATGTCCCGGTTTTTCTTCATAAACTGCCTTGACAAGGAAAATGCCGATTTCCTCAAGGCGCTGGAGTCTATCGACAAGATTCTGAAGGTGAGCGGCACAGTGGTGCCCATTCAGCTTCCCATCGGCAAGGCCACCGAGGTAAAGGGCATAGTTGACCTGGTGGAGATGTGCGCCTACACGTTCAACAACGGCACCCCGGTCAGGGGAGAGATTCCCGCCGATGTGAAGGCAATGGCAGACCAATACAGGGAGAAGCTGGCGGAATCGGCCGCCGGCACCGACGAGAACCTGATTGAGAAGTTCTTTGATGGAAAGCTCACCCAGGAAGACATAGTGGTGGGGCTGGCCAAGGGAATAAAAACCGGCACCATTCTGCCCGTCCTCTGCGGCTCGGCCTTCAAGAACATAGGTGCCACAACCCTGATGGATGCCCTGGCCAAGTATGCTCCCGCCCCCGATGCCATGGGGGACATTGCCGCGGTCAACCCGTCCAGCGGTGAGGAGATAAGGGTGAAGCCCGACCCGGCTGATCCCGTATCGGCACTGGTGTTCAAGACCACTACCGACCCATACGTGGGAAGGCTTTCCGTGCTGAAGATATGCTCGGGCACCCTCAAGCCCGACTCGGTGCTTTACAACGCCAACAAGGAGACGGACGAGAAAGTCAGCGGTCTGATGGTTTTCAGGGGCAAGAACCACGAGAACGTGGAAGAGGCCGTGGCGGGCGACATCATCACGGTGGCAAAGCTCTCCGTTACAGGAACTTCCGACACACTGTGCGCCAAGGAGCGGCCGGTGAAATTCCCGCCCATCAAGTTCCAGGATCCCCTGATGTCGATGGCCGTTTACCCCAAGAGCAAGGGGGACGAGGACAAACTGTCGGTGGGCATAGCCAAGATGATTGAGGAAGACCCCACCTTCAAGGTGCACAGGGATACCGTTACCAGGGAAACGATCATCTCCGGCGTGGGGGATCTCCAGCTTCTGATCACCGTTGACAAGCTGAAGCGGAAATTCGGTGTGGAGGTTGACCTGCAGACCCCCAAGGTGGCCTACAAGGAGACCATCAAGGGCGCAACAAAAGTGGAACACAAATACAAGAAGCAGACCGGCGGCCGGGGCCAGTACGGCCACGTATGCCTGGAGCTGGATTCCATCCCCCAGGAAAAAGAATACGAGTTCGTTGACAAGATTGTGGGGGGCGTGGTTCCCAAGAACTTCATCCCCTCCGTTGACAAGGGCGTCAGGAAGGCAATGACGGAAGGAGTGCTGGCAGGCTACCCGGTGGTGGGCGTGAGGGCCGCCCTTTACTTCGGCTCTTACCACACCGTTGACTCGTCGGACATGGCCTTCCAGATTGCCGCATCGATGGCGTTCAAAAAGGGTATTCCCGACTGCAAGCCCATCCTGCTGGAACCCATATACGAGCTGGAAGTGATAGTGCCCGAGTCCTTCATGGGGGACGTCATCGGCGACATGAACAGCCGCAGAGGGCGCATCCTGGGCATGGATCCCCTGGGCGACGGGCAGCAGTCGATTAAAGCCCTGGTGCCCCAGGCGGAAATCCAGAAATACGCCATCGACCTTCGCTCCCTGACCCAGGGACGGGGCACATTCTCCCTCAAGTTCTTCAAGTATGAAGAAGTCCCGGCCCAGGTGGCCGAGCCTATCATAGAGGCCGCAAAGAAGGAAAAACAAGAGGAATCTTAAAAAAGGGGGTTTCCTTTGATGAAAAGGTGGAAGATACTTACACTGTTATGCCTCGTGGCAGCCCTGTCGGTGGGCTGGATAGCCGGATGCACCGGCGAGGATGAAACCATCGGCGGCGGCGGCGGGCCATCCCCCACTGTTACCCCGTCACCTACGGGCACGTCGGGGGGGGATTTCCCCGTGGTAACGGTGCTGACGACCCTGGTATCGGGCAGGCCCAGCATTTTCAGCGCTGCCCTGTGGGGCCTCAACACCATATATCCCTTCACCAACGGTGATTCCAGCGATGGAGCCACCGGCAATTATGCGGGGGAATACGTTTTCTGGGTCGAGAAGTTGGGAAGCGCCGGAAAGGTGTCCACTTTCAAGAACGCCAAGACCTTTTCCGCCGACATAGCCACGGGGCTGAACCTTCCCAGCGCCTTTGTTCTTCACCGCACCAGCTTTTTTGCCGGTGCCCTGAAAGACTTCATGTTCGTGGCCGACCTGGGCGGCGGCAGCGGCGGCAGCCTTTACCGCTATGCCATAAGCGACAGCGGCAACCCCCGGACGGCCATAGCCACCGGGCTTCAGGGCAACGTGGTTTACCTGGACATAGACGACGAGCTTCTTGCCAACCCGTATGTATATTTCACGATGAACAGCGGCGGCAGCAACAACTCTGTCCTGGCCAGGGTTTCCGCATACACGGCCAATGCGCCAATAGAGACGCTGGACAGCACCCTGAGCCTGCCACATCACGTTTACGTTTACAAGCACTACATCCCCGCCGGGGCGACGGATCCTGCCAGCGGGACGCCGGTGAACGAAAACGGGGCGGCCAACACCTTTGTTTTTGTAACCCAGCAGGCTCCCCTTCCCAACGGTGCCGTTTACATGTATAACGTTACCGGGTGGAATGGCTCCTCACCCCTTAGCGGCAGCAAGGTCAGGCTGGATGACGGCTCCCAGTCGAACCCGTCCAAGATGACCTTTGTGCCCGACATCGAGGAATACAAGGTGGGCGCGGATACCATTTACGGCCACTCCCGCAAGGCCGGGGGTTACCTCTACTGGACCAACTTCAACTTTGCCAACAGCGAGCTTTGGCGGGTGCGCCTGGACATGAACAGCAACGGGACCAACCTGGCGGTTACCGGGGCTCCCGTCCGGGTGGCCCAGGCTCTCAGGCAGGCTTACGACGTGGTGGGGCCTGACGATTACCGTTACGTCTTCACCAAGCTGAGCAGCAACAAGAAGGTGCAGGTTACCGGCTTCAAGTATAACGTATGGGCCGAGTATTCAAAGAGCGGCGGCAAGCTCTTCAACCAGATATACGTGTCCAGAAACGAGGCTCAGGGGGACGGCGGCAACTGGTACGAGATTGACCTGACCGGGTTCACCGATGCCTCGGCGGCTCTCACCCCGTCCAGCTCCCAGGTGAAAAATTACATCTCCCAGGGAGCCCTCTATCCCCTCAACGGCGTGATGCAACTCCTTCTCTACGACAAGGAGGACGGCACCGTGCCGTTTGTTTACGAGAAGGACCTCTACTTCTCCGGCTCCCCCTTCGAGGGAGGGGACAGCACGAACCTCTACCTTTACAAAAACAGCTTTTCCCCGGCCATACAGTAGGCCGCCAAGCTGCACGACTGTTCAAAGCGCCGCTTCTGCGGCGCTTTTGGCTTTGCGGGGGCAAGTTTTTTTAATTCCGGGGCAAATGGGGAGGAATTCGGCCCCGGCAAACAAAAAAGAAGAGTATATAGTAACTTCAATAAGTCCGTAACGGAATATTCACGGCGGAAGCCTTTCCTACAGGCAAAGGTAAGTGCGGATTATGTTTCGCCATTTTAAAATGGCTATAATTGAAAAGTACTGCATCTCAAACCGGGTGGCGGCGTCTGGCCGGCGCATCCACGGAAACAATCTTGGCTTGACAGGAGATTTGTATGGCGGAGATTGACAGGTATCTAAAAAACCTTTTACAGAAGAACGGCTCGGATCTTCACCTGATAGCCAGCCATAAGCCGTGCATGAGGATAAACGGCAGCCTGGGCGAGGTGGAAGATCTCCCCCTTCTGGCCAGCAGCGAAATAGAAAAAATGGCAAACGAGATCTTTTCCAAGGAGCAGAACGAATTGCTCCCCCAGTCCAAGAATATCGATTTTTCCTACGAGATGAAAGATAACGGCAGTAAGTATCGCTTCAGGGGAAATGCCTATTACCAGAAGCTGGGCCTCAACATCATTCTTCGCTCCATACCCAAGGACGTGCCCTCCCTGGAATACCTGGGTCTTCCCCCCAGGCTGGCCATGCTCACCGAGCACCACCAGGGGCTGATTCTGGCCACCGGGCCTGCGGGATGCGGAAAGACCTCCACCCTGGCGGCCCTGGTGGAGATCGTCAACCAGAAGAAATCCGCCCACATCATCACCGTGGAAGACCCCATTGAATACGTGTTTTTAAGCAAGAAATCCCTGATAAACCAGCGCCAGGTGGGAAAAGACGTGGATTCCTTCCAGTTGGCCCTCAAGGGGGCGCTCAGGGAAGACCCCGACGTCATCCTCATCGGCGAGCTTCGCGACCTGGAGACGATTCAGCTGGCCATCACCGCCGCCGAAACGGGCCACCTGGTGATGGGCACCCTGCACACCCAGAGCGCCATCAAGACCATCGACCGGGTCATCGACTCTTTCCCCGTGGATCAGCAGGCACAGATTCGCACCATGCTCAGCGAATCCCTCAAGGGCGTCATCTCCCAGAAACTGATTCCCAAAAAGGACGGCACAGGCAGGGTGGCTGCCGTGGAAATCCTCATCGGCAACCTCTCCGTGGCCAACACAATCCGGGAAGGCAAGACGTATAAGCTGGAATCGGTCATGCAAACGGGAAAGAACCTGGGGATGATCATGCTGGATGCCTCCATCAAAGACCTTTACGAAAAGGGAATCATCAGCATGGAGGAGGCGCTCCTCAACGTGAGGGACTCGACCACGTTCAAGCAGAACGTGGCAGCCAAGGCAACAAGCCAAAGTTAAGAATGACGGGAGGAATCATCCGTGTCGTTTTTTGCAAGATGGACAAAAAAGCTCATGCCCGATCAGCCGTCTGCCCAGGACACTCCCCGGCAGACAGCATACGAGCCTGAAATTCCCGAATCTCCCCAGGCCGGCACCGCCGTTGGGGTGATGGATCCCCCGGCCGACCCTGCCTATGCCCCGCCGGCCCAGGACTCATCCGACGAGGCCGCTGCCTCGTCCCTTCCCGCAGACGTGGTGGTGGACGAGCCGGAAGTGGAAGTGGCCCACGAGGAGATCACGCCCCCGGCCAACTTCACCCTGGACGACCTTCTGCACCTGCTGGTGGACAAGGGCGGCTCTGACCTTCACCTGGCCGTCAATTCGCCCCCCATCATCCGGGTGCACGGCGACCTGGTGAGGATGAACGCTGAAAAGCTCACCCAGGAGAAGATGCTGAACATTCTCCATCCCATCATCGACCAGGAGCAGAGGGAAAAGCACGAAAAATCGGGCAACCTGGACTTTGCCTACGAAATCGAAGGGCTGGCCCGTTTCAGGGCCAACTACCTCAAGCAATACTACGGCATGGCCGCAGTATTCAGAATCATTCCCAGCAAGATCCCCACCATCGACAAGCTGAACCTGCCCAAGGTGCTAAAAGACATTGCCCTCTTCAGAAGTGGCATGGTTATCGTTACCGGCCCCACAGGCTCGGGCAAGTCAACGACTCTTGCAGCCATGATTGACCACATAAACGAAAACCGCCCCGCCCACATCATCACCATCGAAGACCCCCTCGAATTCTCACACCCCTGCAAAAAGTGCATAATCGACCACCGGGAAGTGGGAATACACGCCAACACCTTTGCCGACGCCCTCCGGGCGTCCCTCCGGGAAGACCCGGACATCCTGCTGGTGGGCGAAATGAGGGACCTGGAAACCATCTACCAGGCCATCAAGGCCGCCGAGACGGGCGTGCTGGTCTTTGCCACACTCCACACAAACAGCGCCGCCAAGACCATCGACCGCATCATCGACGTGTTCCCCGCCAAGCAGCAAGAACAGATAAGGGCAATGGTGGGCGAGTCCCTCAAATCGGTCATCGCACAGCAGCTCCTCAAAACTGCCGACGGCCACGGACGCTGCGCCGCAAACGAAGTCCTCATCTCCATGTCCGGCTTGCCCAACCTCATCCGGGAAGGCAAAACCAGCATGATACCCAACTATATCGCCACCGGCCGGGAATACGGCATGCAGTCCATGGATCAGACCCTCCTGGAACTCCTGGAAAGCAAGAAAATCACCCTGAAAGCCTGCAAGGAAAAAGCCATAGAAAAGAAATGGTTCAAATCAAAAGGCTACGACTTCGACACCGTCTAACCCCCACTTTAAAAGTGGGCAAAATGTGCCGGACTTAGTTTGTGGTTGGTGATAAGTTTTCGTCGAGGGAGGCACTTTGGAAGTGCCCAAAATGAGCCGGATTCACATTGCGGAAGGCGTAAGGTTTACGTCGAGGTATAAATCAATTCGAAGCCGTAACGCTTTGGAAACTGACGACCGACTTAAAAAGTGGGCAAAATGAGCCGGACTTAGTTTGTGGTAATCGATAAGTTCGTGTCGAGGTATTCCTTTTATTTCCCGGAGTTACCTTGTGGTAAGGGATCGGTTTTCGTCGAGGCAGGCACTTAAGAAGTGCCCAATAAGCTCCGGACTTACCGCTTCTTGAGCGTAAGGCTATCGTCGAGGGAGGCACTTTGGAAGTGCCCAAAATGAGCCGGATTCACATTGCGGAAGGCGTAAGGTTTACGTCGAGGTATAAATCAATTCGAAACCGTAACGCTTTGGAAACTGACCACCCACTTAAAAAGTGGGCAAAATGAGCCGGACTTAGTTTGTGGTAATCGATAAGTTCGTGTCGAGGTATATCGAAATTCGAAAACATAACGCCTTGAGAACTGACCACTGACCACCAACCACCGACGACCGATCAGCACACGTCAGTCCCCATCAGTATCTCCTCCACCCGGTCGCCGCACTGGGCCAAGGTCATTATGGAGTTTTCCATGGACTTCCGCGACACTTCCTCCACCAGGTACGTGTCCACCATCACGAAATAGTTGCGCTCTTTGATCTTGTATATGGCGATTGCGCCAAAAGGGATGTTCATGTTCAAGAGGAGGACGTTGCGGTATAGCCTTCTTTCCGCAGGGGCGCAGATGGTGAACACCTGGAACATGTCCCGCCCGTCCATGCTCTTCCTGTCGGCGGAAACATAAACAAACTGCCTGCGCCGGGCTTTTCTGCCCTTCTTTTTCTTTTTGCCCGGGGCGGGGGAAAAGACGGGCACGTCAAAAACAAAGCCCTCGTCTATCCTTATCACTTCCAGGCTTCTGGCGGCCGCTATCTCCTCCACCAGGGACAACAGCCTCAACTGGCTTTCCTGCGGGCCATTCTCCAGCATTCACCAAAACTTCCTTTTATGGTTGTGCTAAAACAAAACCTGTCTTATTTACTTCTATCCGGGGAATTTTACCGCGGGCTTTCAAGAACGCCTGTAACGGTTGGCAGGCTCAGCTTACGTCGTCCCCCACCAGGATCTTCTCGATGCGATCCCCCGCCTTGGCAAGGGTGAGGATGGACATCTCCAGTTCTTTTTGGGTAACGTCGTTTACCAGGTACGTATCCACCAGGACAAAGTAATTTTTCCCCTCCACCTCCGATATGGCAATGGCCCCGAAGGGGAGGTTCATGTTCAGCAGCAGGGCGCTCCTGTAAAATCTTTCGTCCTCGGGGGCGCATATGGTGAAGACCTGGTACATGTCCTCACCCTCGCTGCTCTTGCGGTTGGCGGTGATATAGACAAACTGCCGCCGCACCTCCTCGCCCTGGCTTTTGTCCCCTTCGTCAGAGCGGTATATGACCGGAATATCAAGGATGAAGCCGTCTTCAATCTCCTCCAGCTCATAGTCCTGGCCCTTGGAGATTTCCTCGATCATCTTTTTCAGTCTTTCCATGTTCTTCGCCGTTTCTGTGGTCATTGGCTCTCCTCCTCCAAATGCAATGGGGCGGCTGCCGGCAAAAGTCATCTCCTGTGGTGATCCCTCTTCTGCCTGCCGAATATCATCTTTCCCGCCACTGTCTGTATGACGCTGGTAACTTCAATTTGAACCTTTTCCCCTATGGATCGTTTCCCGTCCTCCACCACTATCATGGTGCCGTCTTCCAGGTATGCCACTCCCTGGCTCGATTCCTTGCCCTCTTTGATTATGCTCACTTCAATCTGCTCGCCGGGCAGCAGCACCTGTTTCACTGCGTTGGCCAGCTCGTTGATGTTCAGCACCTTCAGCCCCTGCAGCTGGGCCACTTTGTTCAGGTTGAAGTCGGTGGTAACAAGCTGGGCGTTCATCTCCTGAGCCAGCTTTATCAGCTTGCCGTCAACGCCCATTTCGTCGAAGTCCTTGTCGGGAATCTGGATGCCCGGGTCTTTCTGCAGGTTGTGAAGCACATCCAGCCCCCGGCGGCCCCGGTTTCTCTTCAGGCTGTCGGCGGAGTCGGCAATCTGCTGAAGCTCGTTTAAGACGAACTGGGGCACCACCAGGGTGCCCTGCAGAAAACCGGACTTGGATATGTCCAGGATTCGCCCGTCAACTATGGCGCTGGTGTCGAGAATCTTGATGTTCCGGTTCCAGTTGAACGTGGACCTGGAGCCGGAGCCGCTGCCGCTGTTGAAGAGCTGGCCGAAGCTCTGGATGAACATCATCCTGGTGGCGAAGAAGATGCCCAGGTAACCCCAGAATATGGTAACCACAAGGTATAAAAACGGCTTGATAAGCTCGCCAATCACGCTGATTTTTTCAAAGGGTATGGAGCCCAGGGCCAGGTTCATCAGGGTGGATACGAGCAGTCCGAATATCAGGCCGATGGAGCCCATGATGATTTCCTGGAGGGACACTTTTTTCATCCCCAGGATGACCGAGTCGATGATCCTGAGGAACAGGTTTGATGCCAGGGGGGCCACGGCCACGCCCACCAGCATGCCCACCAGCACGAAAGACCAGAAGTTGAGGGGCGACCCCTGCAGCTCCTTGTAAATTCCCTGGAGGTATTCGGCAATCTTGTACCCCAAGAGCCCCCCGAATATCGAGAGGATGGAGTAAAACATCATTCTTACAAATTTAGCCAATTTGGTTACATCCCTGTCTGGTGGTCAGTGGTCGGTGGTTCGTGGTCAGTTCTCAAGGCGTTACTCTTTCGATTTGGAATATCCATCGACGATCCCGTCATGCTTACGAAGCGGTAAATCCGGGATATGAAAAAACCTCGACGATCCCGTTACGCTTACCACAAACTAAATCCGGAGCTTTTTGGCCACTTTCAAAGTGGCTCCCTCGACGATATATTTACGCTGAAGAAGCGGTAACTCCGGGATAATTGCCCACTTCTCAAGTGGGGGGCGAAGCCCCTAATGGTGCCCGGGCCGCCTTCTGAAATGCCCGCACCCTGAACTGGTTCTCACCCTTTATCTCCAGCAAAATCCCTATCCTGTCCAGAATCCTGGAAAGCTCGCCGTTGTTCATCCTGCAACCTCCCTTGCCCGTCTTCCTGGTTTTCTTCCGGCATGGCAGCTTTCCTCTTCATTTTTACACCCCAAAAAGGATATATCTTCGCTCAAAGAGAACTGACAACTGACCCCCCCTTTAAGAAAGGGGGAAAAATGTGCCGGACTTATATTGTGGT
>Ga0351879_1127_pt2 | contig 15835 bp, 9 predicted proteins | sample BONcelFGM3001D15_FD_206782 | JGI IMG/M metagenome (GOLD analysis project Ga0351879, IMG submission 206782) | Enriched cells from coal bed in the Powder River Basin, Montana, United States - BONCAT cells FGM rep3 HSBNCT.FGM.300.1.D15 ... | reverse complement strand
AAACAAAGTACAACACGGTAAAGACATAAAAGCTAACATTTTTTATTATCTTTGCAATGCTTTTAAAAAAGCGTCTGAAAGCTGTCCAAAACATTGATATTCAGATAAAACCTATAAATTTAATCTTATGGCAAAAGCAAAGTATGTTTATTTCTTCGGTGATCGCAAAGCCGATGGAAATGCCTCAATGAAGAACCTGTTAGGTGGCAAAGGTGCTAACCTGGCAGAAATGAACTTGATTGGAATTCCCGTTCCTCCCGGATTCACCATCACCACCGAAGTATGTACCCTTTACAATCAAAAAGGTCATGATTACGTTGTTGCTTTAATCAAAAAGGAAGTTGAAGAAGCTATCCGCAGCGTTGAAAAAGTGATGGGCACCAAATTTGGTGACAGAGAAAATCCTTGTCTGCTTTCGGTACGTTCAGGTTCAAGAGCCTCAATGCCCGGTATGATGGACACCGTGCTTAACCTGGGTTTGAACGACGATGCTGTTGAAGGCATTGCCCGCAAAACCGGTAACGAACGTTTCGCATGGGATAGCTACCGTCGTTTCGTTCAGATGTTTGGTGATGTTGTTTTGGGAATGAAACCAAAATCAAAAGAAGATCACGATCCTTTTGAAGAAATCATTGATCATCTGAAAGAAGAAAAAGGCGTTCAACTCGACACCGATCTATCAACTGACGACCTGAAAGAACTTGTAAAACGTTTCAAAGCAGCTGTAAAAACAGTGACAGGAAAAGATTTCCCTGTTGATCCATGGGAACAACTATGGGGTTCTGTTATGGCTGTTTTTGATAGCTGGATGAACGAACGCGCCGTTTATTACCGCATGCTCAACAACATTCCTGAAGAATGGGGAACAGCTGTGAATGTTCAGGCGATGGTATTTGGTAATATGGGTAACAATTCAGGAACAGGTGTTGCATTCACACGTGATGCCGGTACAGGTGAAGATATTTTCAATGGAGAATACCTTTTGAATGCACAAGGTGAAGACGTTGTTGCAGGAATCCGTACTCCACAGGAAATCACCCTCGAAGGCTCACATCGCTGGGCAGCATTGCAAAACATTTCGGAAGAAGTACGCGCTTCTCAATATCCTTCTTTAGAAGAAGCAATGCCCAAAATCTATAAAGAACTCGATAGCGTTCAACAGAAACTGGAAGATCACTACCGTGATATGCAGGATCTCGAATTTACGATCCAAGAAGGCAAACTTTGGCTTCTGCAAACCCGCAGTGGCAAACGTACAGGTGCTGCTATGGTTCGCATTGCAATGGAAATGCTTGAGCAAGGCATGATCAACAAAAACGAAGCGCTCCTTCGTGTTGAACCTAACAAGCTCGACGAGTTGCTTCACCCTGTATTTGCTAAAGAAGCTCTTGCAAAAGCAAAAGCTCTTGCAAAAGGCTTACCGGCTTCTCCAGGTGCTGCTACCGGACAAATCGTTTTCCATGCCGACGAAGCTGAAACATGGGCTTCAACAGGAAAGAAAGTTGTTCTGGTTCGTATCGAAACTTCCCCTGAAGACCTTAAAGGAATGAATGTTGCCGAAGGCATCCTCACTGCTCGTGGTGGAATGACTTCACACGCTGCCGTTGTTGCACGTGGAATGGGAAAATGCTGTGTTTCAGGTGCGGGAAGCATCAAAATCGATTACAAAGCACGTACCTTGGTAATGGATGGCAAAACCTTCAAAGAAGGCGATTTCATCTCACTTAATGGTAGTACTGGTGAAGTTTTTGAAGGCCGTATCGAAACCCGCGTTCCTGAAATGAGTGGTTCATTTGGCGAACTCATGGAACTGGCCGATAAAAAATCAAAAATGTATGTCAGAACCAATGCCGACACCCCACATGATGCAGCAGTAGCACGCAGCTTTGGAGCTAAAGGTATCGGTCTTTGCCGCACCGAACATATGTTCTTTGGAGGCAATAAAATCGTTGCAATGCGCGAAATGATCCTTGCTGATGACGAAGCAGGCCGCCGTATTGCACTCGACAAATTACTCCCCATCCAGCGTGAAGATTTCGAAGGTATCTTCGAAGCTATGCACGATCTTCCTGTAACTGTTCGTTTGCTCGACCCACCTTTGCATGAGTTTGTTCCTCATGATGATAAAGGCCAGCAGGAAATGGCTAAAGTAATGGGCGTTTCAGCTGCTGTTATCAAACAAAAAGTGGAAGATCTGCATGAGTTCAACCCAATGCTAGGTCATCGTGGATGCCGTTTAGGTAATACATATCCTGAAATCACCGAGATGCAGGCACGTGCTATCATCGAAGCTGCTCTTAACCTGAAAGCAAAAGGTGTAGTGGCTTTCCCTGAAATCATGATCCCACTTGTAGGAACTGTTGCTGAGCTCCGTATGCAGGAAGACATCGTTCGCAAGACTATTGAAAAAGTTTTTGCTGAACGTAACGATAGCATCGAATTCCTTGTTGGAACAATGATCGAAGTACCACGTGCTGCAGTAACCGCTGATGAAATTGCAAAATCAGCCGAATTTTTCAGCTTCGGAACCAATGACCTCACCCAGATGACCTTTGGTTATTCACGTGATGACGCCGGCAAATTCCTTGATGTTTACAAGAAAAAAGGCATCCTGAAACATGATCCTTTTGAAGTTTTAGATCAGGAAGGTGTTGGACAATTAGTGAAAATGGCTGTAAAAAGAGGCCAGAAAACCCGTCCAAATATTAAGTTGGGTATCTGTGGCGAACATGGTGGCGAGCCAAGCTCAGTGAAATTCTGTCACACAGCCGGCCTCAACTATGTGAGCTGTTCTCCTTTCCGCGTGCCGATTGCACGTCTTGCCGCTGCTCAGGCTGCTGTCGAAGAAAAGATGGCTTCCAAAGCAAAAGATGAAAAGAAAGGCAAGAAGGATAAGAAAGACAAAAAGGATAAGAAAAAAGATAAGAAATAATTTTTCTTACTGCATAATAAACGCCGGTCTGTTTAGATCGGCGTTTTTTTTGTCAAAATATTGTCCTCCCTTGCCAAATCATTGGCTAGCAATATCTTTTATTTAAATTAAGATATTAATGTTATTATCCAGTGATGAAATCCATATAGTTATTCATATTTACTAATTGAAAAATTTGATCTGAATAAGATTTCGCAAAACTCATGGGAGCTCTAACTTTTGAATCCTGATTAAACTTAAATTCATACGCATGCAAAATGCCATCAAATTCTTCAATATAGTCAATCTCTTGTTGATTTCTTGTCCGCCAAAAATATCTATTGCAATACTGGTTTTGATAAGTGATTTTTTTTAACCGCTCAGTCATGAGGAAATTTTCCCATAAAGCCCCCTTGTCATTCCGTAAACTGATAGGGGTAAAATTGTTAATAAGGCTGTTGCGGATACCGTTATCGTAGAAATAAACTTTTCTCGATTTGCGTAATTCAGTGCGAAGGTTTCTGCTAAATGCAGGCAAACGATAAACAATAAATGCCTGCTCAAGAAAAAAAAGATAACGTTCAATAGTTTCTTTGTCGGCACCAATGGTATTGGCGAGCTCTTGATAGCTCACTTGGTTTCCAAGTTGCAAAGCCAGTGCCTGGAGAAGTTTTTCGAGAAGATAAGGTTTTTTAATACTTTCTAGCGAGAACAGATCTTTGTAAAGCAGGCTGTCACTGAGTTGTTGTAAAATTCTCTTTTCATCACCTGGATGATTAATCACTTCCGGATAACATCCATAAGTGAGGCGATGCTCTAAAAGTCGTTGTTCTTCAAAAAAAGATGTATGATCTATCAATTCCTGAGTCGAAAATGGAAACAATTTATATTCAAATGCACGACCAACCATACTTTCCTTGATCTTATCTCTAAGCTCAAACGCACTTGACCCGGTTGCAATGACATGGAGATGCTTTAACTGGTCAGCAAGAATTTTGAGGGTCAGGCCAGCATTATTAATACGTTGCACCTCGTCAATCACAAGTAATTCAGTTGTCCTGAATAGCCTGTCGAGCTGCAACCCATCCGGCTTTTCAAATTGCGCTCTTACAGATGCATCATCAGCATTCAGCCATATTTTCTTCCCATTGAAATTGTTAAAGACCATCTCTACCAATGTTGACTTTCCAATCTGACGTGGGCCAAATATTACCTGGATATTCTTCCTATTGAAATCCAACTCAAGTTGTTTTTGTAAAATTCTTTGAATCATCATGGGCCAAAAGTAGTTAATTTTCGTTTCAAACCGAATATTATCTAGATAATTTTCGTTTCAAAACGATAATTGCATAAATATCTCTGAAACTTAACGACAGCAAGGGCTGTAGAACATGCCATTTTATTTCGATCAAATTCATTAGAAAAGATACTGTCCAAATGGTCAATAAAAGGCAACATTTAAATAAGTAACACAAGTAGTGGACCTAAATGAAAAATTGCAGCTACCGCCCCTCGTTTGGCGGATATGTTGGTTTCTCATAAAGTAAAGGTAATTTTCATTTCCCATCTTATCGAAGTACCGAGGCTTTTACTTGTTTCAATGAAACATGATTGAAAGAAATCGTTAATGAGATTTCTTTCACCTGAGAGGAATCCAGTGAAAGGTCAAAAACGTATATTTGCTTCACAAATAAAATCACATTATGACACAAGCATCATCCTCAGCGCAGAAAAACAATTTTGTTCCACTATTGATTATCGGAATACTCTTTTTCGTTTTTGGTTTTGTCACATGGATAAATGGGGCACTTATCCCTATCCTTAAAACGACCTGTCAGCTTTCGGATTTTATGTCATATTTTGTGACTTTTGCTTTTTATATTTCTTATTTTGTCATGGCTCTGCCATCCTCTTGGATCTTAAAAAAGACCGGTTTTCGCAATGGAATGACCATAGGACTTCTGGTAATGACAGCAGGAGCTTTGATTTTTATCCCGGCAGCCCTGCAACGTTCCTATATCGTTTTTCTGGTTGGTTTGTTTACCATTGGAACAGGTTTGGCATTACTTCAAACGGCAGTAAATCCCTATGTAACCATTCTCGGACCGCTTGAAAGTGCTGCTAAACGCATCAGCATCATGGGTATAGCCAATAAATTCGCCGGAGTACTTGCTCCTGTTGTTTTGGCATCAGTCGTACTTAAAAATGCTACTGAACTCAACGAACGGCTGAGTCTCGCAACTGATCCCGCGGTGCATGCACAGCTACTTGACGAACTTTCGCACCGCCTGATTTTTCCATACCTGCTTATGGCAGGATTTTTAATTGCGTTAGCCATCTTCATTCGTTTTACCCACTTACCTGAAATAGCCACCGATGAAGATGAGACAACACAAAAATCAGATGCAAAAAAAACTGTTTTTGCATTTCCCAATCTTATTTTTGGGGTGATTGCTTTGTTCTTTTATGTTGGCGTTGAAGTTGTTGCAGGCGATACAATCATCCGTTACGGTGACTCACTTGGCATCTCGATGGACTCTGCAAAATACTTTACTTCGCTTATGTTGGTATTTATGGTTGTTGGATACTTTGTTGGCGTAGCACTCATTCCCAAGTATTTAAGTCAGAAAAACGCGTTGATTGCCTGCTCGCTTAGCGGTATTGGGTTCACATTATTGGCAATTTTCACTTCCACTCAACTTAACTTTACAATGCCTTTTATTGACTTTACAAATTTTCAGTCGATCGAGTTAACCATTCCATATACGGTACTTTTTGTTGCTTTACTAGGACTTTCAAATAGTTTGGTTTGGCCTGCCATCTGGCCTTTAGCCCTTGAAGGTGTAGGAAAGTTCACAAAAACCGGATCTGCGATGCTCATTATGGCTATCGCAGGAGGTGCAACTATTCCGCTTGTTTATGGATATCTTGCTGAAATTACCTCAACTCAGGCTGCTTATTGGATCTGCATTCCTTCGTATTTGATCATTTTGCTCTTTGCTTTGTCGGTACACCGCAAAAAACAAACAACTTAATTATCAGCGACTTTCGAAATATTAATCAAAACTTGTTGAAGGCCGGAATGAATGTAATCCGATGATTTCGTTCAGAATTAAGCGGGAATTCGGAAATATTGATCTAAATCCTAACTATTATAATGAACCAACATCGATTACCAACCCACTTACGTGCAAATCTTCTGCTTCTTGCCGCGACAGCCATCTGGGGACTTGCCTTTGTTGCGCAGCGTCAAGGCATGGATCATCTTGGACCCCTCACTTTTAACGGGATACGATTTTTATTAGGCGCACTCACATTGCTCATCTATAGCTTTTTCACAATTCCTGACTTAAAACCCAAGGATCTGATTCAACCAACTTTACTTTTGCATGGCGGTATGGCAGGCATCGTTCTGCTATTCGCATCTGGTTTTCAACAACTTGGAATGATCTATACAACAGCAGGAAATGCAGGTTTTATCACAAGTCTGTATGTACTTTTTGTACCAGTAATTGGGTTAATGCGTCGCAAGCCATCTTCATCACAAATTTGGATTGGGGCGCTCTTCGCAACAATGGGTCTCTACTTATTGTCGGTAAAAGAAGGTTTCAGCATGCAAATTGGAGATGTATTGGTGCTGATAAGTGCCGTTTTTTGGGCTTTTCATCTTATTATTCTTTCATATATCGCCCCGCAACATGACTACCGGCTTATAGCATTTCTTCAGTTTTTCATCACCGGATTCATCAGTATGATATTTGCATTAATACTTGAACCTTTTGAATGGCAAGCTGTTCAGGGAGCAATGATTCCGATTCTATACACAGGTATCGTTTCTGCCGGCATCGGGTTTACACTTCAAATTGCAGGACAACGAAAGGCACGTGCCGATCATGCAGCAATTATTTTAAGTCTTGAGGCTGTCTTTGCTCTTTTAGGCGGCTATTTTATTTTGCAGGAATATATGTCGTTGAAAGAACTTGGAGGTGCTGCACTGATGTTGACAGGAGTAATCATCACACAATATTTTCCTGAAAAAAAACAAACGACCTGACACTAGTGCAGCTATGAAGGTAAAAAACAAATAGAAAAAACGAATCACCGCATTGTATCAAATCCCTGCCCGTAAACACCCATAACTGACGATAGCGATACAAAGGCATCCGGATCTTCTTGCTTCACGATCCTGAAAACCTCAGGGTATTCCATTCTTTTTACAATAATCATCAAGATATCGTTTTCTGATTTGGTATACCAACCAACGCCTTTTATAAAAGTAACTCCCCTACCTGTCTCATTTCCAATACGATCAGCTATTATAGTGGCTTTCTTCGAGAAGATAAATAGTTGAACTGATTGCTTGTTGCCTGTGATAATCAAATCGATACTATAACTAACAACTGCCATGACAACGAAACCATAAACCAAAGGTTCGATACTTTTAAAAATGATGAAAGAACTGGAAATGATAAAAACATCCAACAGTAGAATTATTTTTCCGGGACTAATATTATGGTACTTATTAACAATCATAGCAACAATATCGGTTCCGCCTGTACTGCCACCCTGAGTGAAAATGAGTCCCATACTTGAGCCTGCCAAAACAGCTCCAACGACAGAAGCCATGAATTTATCGGTAACAAAGGGCTCTCGGATATAATACTGCAGCACTGCAAAAAAAAGCGATAAGACAGCTATTGAATAGATAGTTTTTACACCGAATCCTGCTCCTAAAAGCCTGAGCGCAAATACGATAAGCACCGCATTAATTGCCAAAACAGAAACCCCGACAGGTAAGCCCGTTGACCAGAAAATCAAGGTTGCAATACCAGTAACACCACCTCCCAAAATTTCGTTTGGAATTAAAAAGGCAGTCCAACCCAAAGCCATCACAAACAAACCAAGAGTGATAATACTGTATGATTTCAACTCATTCAGAAATGTTTTTTTACTTGCCATATTTTCCCAATTTGAAGGCAAAAGTACTATTTTGACCTTTTAGTGGGCAAAAAATACTCCATGCATAATTTTATTCCATTCCGATTTCTTTATTATCGACTGACAAAACAACCTTTAGCTGTTAAATAAATCAAAAATTAAAGCCCTTCCCCTTTTGCTATAAGAATTGGCAGTAAATTTGTACAGTCACATAAATCAAAATCGAAATACAATGATCTGGATAATTTTTGGAGTGTTTATGCTCCTCAGCTGGTTGGTTGGAAGCCGACTGAAAAGTAAATTTAGAGAGTTTAGTAAAATTCCTGTCAATTATGGGATGAATGGTCGCGATATCGCACAGAAAATGCTGAACGACAATGGCATTTACGATGTTAAAATTCAATCTGTTGAAGGCGAACTAACCGACCACTACAACCCTGTTAACAAAACAGTTAACCTAAGTCCTGATGTTTATCACGGTAACAGTGTTGCTGCAGCAGCGGTAGCAGCGCACGAATGTGGGCATGCTGTTCAACATGCTACTGCTTATCATTGGTTGCAAATGCGTAGTCAACTTGTTCCCATCGTAAGTTTTTCCTCGAAATGGGTACAATGGGTTTTATTGGCAGGTATTCTGCTCGTAAATACCTTTCCACAACTCCTTCTTGTTGGAATTCTTATGTTTGCTTTGACAACAGTTTTCAGCTTCATCACCTTACCTGTTGAGATTGACGCTAGTCGCAGAGCACTCGTTTGGCTAAGTGCAAGTGGAGTCACAAGTCAGGCTACACAACCCAAAGCACAAGAGGCTTTACGTTGGGCAGCTTATACCTATGTTGTTGCAGCTTTAGCATCACTTGCAACCCTTATGTACTATCTGGCCATCTATATGGGCAGAAGGGATTAGTTTTTGAATCAAATGGATTAATGAAACAGAGAATATTTTTAAAAACAGAAAAAAATCTATCTACTGTTTTAGCATTATCATTTGTAAATCAAAATCTTCTGTACAATAAAAGAAAATACTAGTATCAATTATCAAATTTAAATTCATGAAAAAAATCCATTTATTTGTTGTAATGCTGTTCTTAAGCACAGCTGCCTTTTTGACATCATGCCAAAAAGACGAGGTTCTGAACCCAGAACCAACCATTAACTTTAAAGGCGGAAGTACTTACACTTCCAGTGATGTAACCATCAAAGCCGGTGAAGCCATCACTGTTGGTGTTAATGCAGCGCAAAATGCTGACACCAAGAGCAAACTCAAAACCTTCACTGTTGTTCTGACACAAAACAACACTCCTGTTACCTTAATTAACAATACCTTAGATGAGAATCAGGAAGCTGTTTATTCACAGGATTTTGAGATTACTTTCCCAAATGTTGGAGAAGTAAGTCTTGTTGCACGCATAACTGATGCTGACGGCAAATACGCTGAAGTTTCATTTAAGGTTACCGTTGAACAAGCCGGAGTTGCTGTTAAGAAAAAAACTAATGTAGAGTTTGGTTCATTTAATGATGCCATTGGCAGTTTTTATGCAACTACAAATGAAACTGTTTACACCATTTCAGGAGCTGCTAATAACCAAGCCCTTGTTGACATTATTTTCTTTAAGGGAGCAACAAACGGTAACACGCTTGCAGCACCAGATGATACAGATGCAGCCACTATTGATGAGTTCAATCTGGATACATGGACAACCAAAAAGAAAACCCGTTTCATTAAAGTAAGCATGACAGCAGCTCAATTTGATGCTATTGGCAGTGTTTATAGTTTCCCTGAATTTACTGAGGCCAGTGCTTTATCCAAAGCTAATCAGCTTGCTGCCGGAAACGTAATCTATTTCAAAACCGAAGCAGGTAAACGCGGTTATGCTAAAGTCATTGATTTGTACCTAAAAGGTGATAAAGCCAAATTTGACTTTATTGTTGAACAATAAAAATACATTCCTATTTCACATGAGAGGCTGCCCAAAAAAGCAGCCTCTTTTTTTTTGTCTTACTTCAGGAGCAATTTTAAAAAAATCACTTATTGTTAGCGCGATTTACGCAACCGATTGTTTTTTAACAAGAATTAAGTAAAGAAGTAGTTCAATAATGAAATAAAGATTTGCAGAATATCTTCATTTCCCTATTTTTGCCGCCACTATTGAGCTTCAAGAGCTTCAATAATAATTCAGTCATTAAAAACCAAAAAACCTACCCACACACGTATGGAGCAAATTGTATGGTATATTCCCTTAGCAGGACTTTTGGGAATAGTATTTATTTTATTGAAATCCAGATGGATAGACAGACAGGATGCTGGAAATGAAAAAATGCAACGCATTGCAGGTTATATTTCCAAAGGAGCAATGGCGTTTCTGAGAGCAGAATATCGGATTCTTGCCATTTTCGTAGCCTCAGTTTCAGTGCTACTTTTTGTCAAAGGCAGCTATGAGCCCGGCTCAAACGCTTTTGTTGTATTAAGTTTTGTTGCTGGAGCCGCACTATCCGGACTTGCCGGTTACATAGGCATGAGAGTTGCAACCAAGGCAAATGTCAGAACAACACAGGCAGCACGAACTTCACTCAACAAAGCCCTTGTTGTTGCTTTCACTGGTGGCAGCGTGATGGGAATTGGTGTCGTAACACTTGGATTACTGGGATTAAGCCTGTTGTTTATCCTATACAACAACTTTATTGGCATTGATTGGACAATTGAAGTAGTCCTGAATGTTTTGTCAGCCTTCAGTTTAGGAGCATCATCCATTGCACTTTTTGCACGTGTTGGTGGCGGAATATACACCAAAGCAGCCGATGTCGGGGCCGACCTCGTTGGAAAAGTTGAAGCCGGAATTCCTGAAGATCATTATCTTAACCCTGCTACTATAGCAGATAATGTGGGCGATAACGTGGGCGATGTTGCAGGAATGGGAGCCGACCTTTTTGAGTCCTACGTTGGAGCAATACTTGCTTCTATGGTACTTGGCGTGGTGTTCATTCACATGCCTCAGATAACTGATCATTTCCAATTAGGGCCAGTTTTGCTTCCCCTTGCGCTTTCAGCTGTCGGAATATTAACTAGTATTTTCGGAACGTTTTTCGTTCGGGTGAGCGGCAATGCTGATCCACAAAAAGCTTTAAACAAAGGTGAATTTATTTCATCAGGAGTGATGGTTGTCTTATCCTATTTCCTTATCACGTATTTCCTTCCTGAAAGCTGGATGTTTATGCAACCCGATGGATCAATGATTGAATATACGGCTTTAGGAGTATTTTATGCCACTTTAATTGGTTTGGGCATTGGTATTGGTATTGGTAAAATTACTGAATATTACACCGGAAGTGGTGGAAAAGCCGTTCAATCCATTGTAGATAAATCACATACAGGTGCAGCAACAAACATCATTGCCGGACTGGAACTTGGCATGAAATCCACTGCTATTCCAGTAATAGGGTTAGCAGCAGCTATCATTTTTTCTTATCATTTTGCAGGTCTATATGGTATTGCCATCGCTGCTGTTGCCATGCTTGCCAACACCGGTATTCAACTTGCAGTGGATGCCTATGGCCCGATTGCTGACAATGCTGGCGGTATAGCCGAAATGTGCGAGTTACCAAAAGAGGTTCGTCAAAAGACCGATAAACTGGATGCTGTTGGCAATACCACCGCAGCTATTGGAAAGGGGTTTGCCATCGCTTCAGCTACACTCACAGCTTTAGCACTCTTTGCAGCGTTTATGACACAAGCCAATATTGTTGTTATTGACGTTTCACAGCCACTTATCATGGCCGGATTGCTTGTTGGCGGTATGCTGCCTTACTTGTTCTCATCGATGGCGATGGGTGCTGTAGGTAGAGCTGCCCAAAAAATGATCAACGAAGTGAGGCGACAATTTGCCGACATTCCTGAGCTGAAAAACGCACTCGAAGTTTTGAAAAAGTATGACGGAGATGTTTCAAAAGTGAATGCCGAAGAAAAGAAGATTATGGAAAAGGCAGAACATGCAGCACAATATGAAAAATGCGTTGAAATATCTACTGAAGCTTCTTTGAAAGAAATGATTATGCCAGGATTGCTCGCTGTTATTGCTCCAGCCGTTGTTGGCTTTCTGGGTGGGGCACAAATGCTGGGCGGTATGCTCGCAGGGGTGATGGCTTCGGGAGTGCTTTTGGCTATATACCAATCGAATGCCGGTGGAGCATGGGATAACGCCAAAAAAATGATGGAAGAAGGCGTTATGCATGAAGAGATTCTGCATGGAAAAGGCAGCGCATCGCATAAAGCAACTGTTGTGGGCGACACCGTTGGCGATCCTTTCAAAGACACAAGTGGACCGTCGCTCAATATCCTCATAAAACTGATGACAGTTGTAGCTTTGGTTATTGCTCCAAGCATTGCTGAGAAAAAACCAGTAAATAAATCCGATAAGCCATTGGAGATCAAGCAGAAATCAGCAGTTGAAAAAGATGCTGAAAAGGATTCAAAAACAATCTCATGGTATCAGGCAAAGCAATAAAGCCTTCAATCTGAATAATCCCCCATAAGCTGTCTTCTGCAAAGAGGACAGCTTTTTTCATTACACCAGATCTTTTCAGGTGAATCTCATCGTTAGGGTGGTAATTTAACTACTGACTATGATATGTAATTAGGTAAAAAAGCTGCCAGAGTATTTTGTGTGCCACAAAAAACTCAAAACATTGGCTGCTTGTAGGGAGCTATACGACTCTTCCTTAAGATTTTGTATAATAATCCATTTTTCTATCCCGCATTGAGACTATTATCACAAAATATACTTTTATTATATGATGAAAAGATCGGCTGAATGATTAATTTTACGGTTAAATTCCGCATATCTGATTGAATTTATTCGGGCACCAAAAAGTACACACTTTATGAAATCAGTCATATTTTCTTTCGTCTTTATCATGTCCTGTTTCCTTGGACAATCGCAGTGGGTTGATAGTTTGAGACTGTTTCCTATACCGACAACTCCATGGGGTATGGATCGGTATAATACCAAAGTTTATTTTCCTGAGCCCGGTATCACATTTTATTCGTATCAACAAAGTGGAATTCATTGGTCAGACTATACTATTGGAAAGACGATCAATGATTACGACTCCATACAAACGCTATTCGGGGAAGGAGGAAATTATTCTCCGGTCTATCTGATAGACATGCATTTCTCTGATCAATATAACGGATATGCTGCAGTTTCATACGATATGTTTGTTCAAATAAATAAAACAACCAATGGTGGTTCACAATGGACAAAAATTGAAAACAACACCCCAACCTGGGGAGTAGAAAAAATATGCTATCCAAATGAGAATCTGGGATACTATGTCTCCTATTATGGTTTCTCCTCAGGACACTTTAATTTAATTCTTTCGAACAATGGCAATTGCACTACCAAAAGTGTTGATCTAAAATACAAGGAGGCGAATCTGATCCATTTTATTAATGATTCGACTGGTTTTATTGTTTGCCGTGATACGTTGAATAATTCTGTTTTGCTTCGAACACAGGATTCAGCAAGCAGTTGGACTGAAGTCATTCAAAACGGAGCTGATACCCTCAAAGCTATGCACTTCCCTTCTCAGACTAACGGCTTCGCAGTCAGCAGGAATGGCAGATTATATACGACTTACGATTCGGGCCATAGTTGGATTAAGAAAGAGAATCTGACGAATGAACCTGTAAATGATATCTATTTTGTAAGTAGTGAGCAGGGCTTTATATCATGTAATAACGGTCAGTTGCTAAAAACAATTGATGCGGGAGAAAGTTGGAGTGTTGAAAATACAGGTATTGAAAATGATCTGCTTCAAGTCTATTTTGAAGAAAACGGTCGCGGATTTATCCTCACCCCTACGCACTATCTACATACTAATTTCCATTTAGGATTAAGTGATACTGAAGAGAATACATTTAGCATCTCCCCCAATCCTGTCAGAGAAAAGTTATATATAAATCTTCCAAAACCTAACGAGTTGCTTAGCATTCAGCTTTTCGACCTTGAAGGAAGACCCATCACCAAAAAAATTACCCTTACCAATAACATGATTGATATCAGTCATTTAAGTAATGGACTTTACCTCTTTGTGGCAGAAACCGTGAATAAAAAATTCACGAAAAAGTTTATCAAACTGTCCTCCATTCAGGATTGATTTCCAGATTCACTTTTCTTTCTATATAAAACTTAGAAGTCCACAGTGTCAATATTCTCCCCAGCTTTTGATACTAAGATCGTCCAGTGTATAGCGTGTGAAAGCATAAATGAAAGCACTTGCCAGCCGGGCATTGGTGATGAGTGGGATGTTGAAATCCACAGCTGCCCTACGAATGGTATAATCATTCTGCAACTCACTTTCAGTAAGATTTCGTGGGATATTGATAACCATATCAATCTTACGCTCACGCAAAAGATCAAAAGCATTAGGTGTTTCAGGCACATCGGGCCAATGAACCATCGTCGCCGGAATTCCATTTTCTACAAAAAACTGATAGGTTCCACGGGTAGCATATAAATTGTATCCGCGTTCAACAAGCATCACAGCACTTTGCAACAATTCGGTCTTCGATCGCATAGGTCCTGAAGAGATGAGAATATTCTTCTTCGGTATTTTATAACCTACTGATAACATCGCCTTTAGAATTGCCTCGTAATAATCATCTCCAATGCATCCTACTTCGCCTGTTGAAGCCATGTCAACACCCAAAACCGGATCGGCTTTACTCAGGCGCGAGAAAGAAAACTGCGAGGCTTTCACTCCAATGTAGTCTATATCAAATAAAGTCTTACCGGGTTTTTCAACCTTCTGCCCTAACATGATGCGTGTTGCATAATCAATAAAATTGGTTTTCAACACTTTAGAAACAAAAGGCAAACTTCGGGAAGCACGCAGATTACATTCGATCACTTTTACATCGTTGTCTTTAGCCAGAAACTGAATGTTAAAAGGACCACTGATTTGCAATTCCATCGCAATTTCTCTGCTTATCTTTTTGATTCTTCGAATTGTTTCAACATACACCTTTTGAGGAGGAAACATAATAGTGGCATCACCCGAATGGACGCCTGCAAACTCAATATGCTCAGAAATTGCATAAACGATAATTTCCCCTTTATCGGCTACAGCATCCATTTCTATCTCTTTGGCATCCGTTAGAAATTTTGAGACAACGACCGGATGCTGTTTGGAAACCTTTGTTGCAAGCTCAAGAAAATGCCGTAACTCACTGATATTGGATACTATATTCATCGCAGCACCCGACAATACATACGAAGGACGAACTAAAACCGGGAATCCCACCTCCTCGGTAAAGAGAACGATATCTTCCACCGAACTCAATTCTTTCCACGCAGGCTGATCAACGCCAATTTTATCGAGCATAGCCGAAAACTTGTGACGGTTCTCTGCCTGATCAATAGACAAAGCCGAAGTTCCAAGTAACTTAACACCCTGATTATAAAGTCTTATGGCCAGATTATTTGGAATCTGTCCTCCTGTCGAAACGATTGTACCAAAGGGTTGTTCTAACTCCACAATATCGAGCACACGCTCAAGACTAAGTTCCTCAAAATAAAGCCTCGAACTGCTGTCGTAATCGGTACTCACCGTTTCGGGGTTGTAATTAATCATTACCGACCGAAATCCCGCTTTATCAATAGTTTTCAGTGCATTCACCCCTGACCAATCGAATTCAACGCTGCTGCCTATTCGATAAGCTCCTGATCCTAAAACGATAACAGAACGTTTATCAGCTTCAAAGTGAATATCATGCTCCGACCCATGATAGGTCATATACAAGTAATTTGTTACGGCAGGATGCTCAGCAGCAAGTGTATCTATTTGCTTCACATAAGGAATTATACCCCTTTGTTTTCGCCAGTTGCGCAGACTTACCTGAATCTGGTCGTTGCGTCCATAATCGGTATCAGAAAGGACAAGGCGAGCAATCTGAAAATCAGAAAACCCTTGCTGTTTGGCTTTTGT
>Ga0351879_1129_pt1 | contig 16056 bp, 17 predicted proteins | sample BONcelFGM3001D15_FD_206782 | JGI IMG/M metagenome (GOLD analysis project Ga0351879, IMG submission 206782) | Enriched cells from coal bed in the Powder River Basin, Montana, United States - BONCAT cells FGM rep3 HSBNCT.FGM.300.1.D15 ... | reverse complement strand
TCCCTCCCTCAAACCCCGTGGCTGTGGCGGACCATGCGCATATCCGCCCCATAGAGGGCGCTGATGACCTCGCCGGTGACAGCGGCGGTGGCATGCACCATGACCCGGCGATTGACGCACACGACCCGCTGGACATACTGGGACACGAAGCCCAGGTCGTGGCTGACGACCACCACCGCAATGGATTGGCTCAGGTCGTGAAGCAGTTCGAACAGCTCCGATTCCATAGCGGGGTCCACATTGGCCGTGGGCTCATCCAGCAAGAGCAATGCCGGTTGTGCGGCCAGGGCCCGGGCGATGAGCACCCGCTGGCGCTGCCCCCCCGACAGGGCCGGGAAAGGACGGGCGTGCAGGTCTTCCATTCCCAGGCGCCGCAGGGCCTCCCGGGCAACGTCATGGTCGCCCCGGCGGTAAGGGCCGAAACGGGCCCCGTTTCCCAGGCGCCCCATGAGGACCACATCCAGAACCGTCACCGGGAACTGGGGATCGAACTGGAGATGCTGGGGCATATAGCCGATGCAGGGGCGGGCCTTCACCGGGGGAAGCCCGCAGACCTCGATCCGCCCGCAGGCAGGCGCGAGCAACCCCAGCATGAGTTTCAGGAGGGTCGTCTTGCCGCCGCCATTGGGTCCCACAATGGAGATGAACTGCCGGTCGGCAATGGTGAAACCAACGTCCTCCACAATGGGAACATCGTCATAGGAAAAGGTCACGCCGTCAAAAACGACGAGGGGGCGTCCCCCGGTCTCCCCTGCCTTCATCGGTTCAGCCCCTCCTCGACAGCAGAGGCCAGCCTTTCCATGTTTGCCGCGTAGTCCCGGGCAAGGGGGTCGATGGGCGCCACGACGCCTCCTATGGCCCGGGCCACGGCGGCGGCGCTCTTGGGCGAGAACTGAGGCTGAACGAACAGGACCTTCACCCCGTCTTTCCTCGCCTGGGAGATGAGCGCGGCGAGCTGCCGGGGACCGGGCTCCTTGCCTTCGATCTCGATGGGAATCTGAACCAGGCCGTAGGCGTCGGCAAAATACCCGAAGGCCGGATGAAACACATACATTTTCTTTCCCTTCAGGGGGGCAAGAACCCGGGCAAGGCGGGCATCGAGCCGGTCCAGATCCGCCTCGAAGGCCCGGAGATTGGCCGCATACGTCTGCCGGTGGGCAGGGTCGAGCCGGGCGAGGGCATCGCACATATTCCGGGCCTGGATCTTCACCAGCCGCGGCGACATCCAGACATGGGGATCGGGGATCTTGTGACCGCTGTTGTGACGGGGCTCGCCGGCAGCGTGGTGATGCCCTTCGAGATGGCGGAAGGGAATCCCCTTCTGGGTTTCAACAATGGCGAGATGGGGATGGGATTGCCGCATTTTCCTCAGGACGCCCCGCTCGGCCGCCACACCGATCCCGAAAAAGGCCCGGGCCCGGGCAAGTCCCGCCATCTGGTGCGGCGTCGGTTCGTAGGTGTGGGGCGACTGTCCCTCCCCGATGAGGACCTCCACCGCGACCCGGTCTCCGCCGATCCGTTCGAGAAAGGCCGCCTGGGGGAGAATACTAACAAAAATCGATATGTTGTCCGCTTGCGATCCGCTTGCTCCCTCTGTCCGGGAGGCCGACGGCGCCCCGTCCTGCCCCCGGGCAGGGGCCAACCCGGACAGGGAAAAACACAGGATCAAAACAACAGCCAACGCCCAACCCGACGCGAATCTCCTTCGCCCCTCCGCAGTCCCTGTGGCGGCAAATCCCCTCATCGCTGCACCCCGCCCTCCTTGTCGCATGCGATGACCAGCTCGTCGCAATCGGCGCAGCGCACCACGGCGTGATGCCGTGCAAAGGCGTCCCAGTGCTCCTTCTGCTTGGGCGTCAGGAGTCCCGTTCCGTTGCAGAGGGGGCAAACGCCGTCCAGTGCCGTCAGGATCGCCGCCCGGATAAACTCCGAGCGATTGGGAATCCCCTTGATGACCTCCAGGAGGTCTTCGTTGACCTTGAAGGTGACAATCCCTTCCTTTTTTTTCATGGGCTTGCTCCTGTCTTGACTTTTATATTACTTAGTAATACCCCTTGTGTCAAGGGGCCTGACAACAGGCTGTCGAGAGCAAATAGAAATGTCCGGTTTTATATGAAAATGCCCGCAACTATTTGGATATTTTCATATTTTGTTGTGCCCGAGCCAGGCATAGGGGTTCGTAGCAAATGCGTTGTCCGCTTCTACTGTTCTTGAATGGAGGGCCATTTGAGAGCAGGAGGTGAGCGGCGGACGTCCGGTTTTGCAGCAGGCGATCTGGTCGGGTCACGGTGATCGTCGGCGATTTTTCCTGTTGACCTTGTATTTTTTATACGTTTATGCAGGGGGAAAGGTTTGCGTATCAGGGGCGCGTTGTGCAATAATGCCGCCCGGAAGCAGCATCGGAAATGTTAAGGATGGTGTATGAGCGGCGTTCTGATCCTTTTTGCCCACCCCCGGTTTGAAAAATCGAAAACCAACCGTGCGCTATTGACCGGCATCGAACATATTCCCGGTGTCACGCTCCATGACCTGTATGAGGAATATCCCGATTTCAATATCGATGTGGCGCGAGAGCGGGCCCTTCTGTCCGACCATGACGTCATCGTCTGGCATTTTCCCTTTTTCGTCTACAGCGCCCCGGCCCTGCTGAAACAGTGGCTCGATTGGGTCCTGGAACACGGCTGGGCGCACGGGTCCCATACGAGGGCCTTGCAAGGCAAGATCGTGTTCGTGGCCCTGACCATCGGCGGCGCAAGGGCGGCATACGAACCCGGCGGATACCATCGCTTTACGATTCGGGACTTTCTCGTCCCGTTCGAACAGACCGCGGCCCTGTGCCGGATGGCGTGGTTGCCGCCCTTTGCCGTCCACGGCACCCACCTGCTGACGAAAAGCCAACTGGCACAGCAGGCGGAGCACTACCAGGACCTTCTGAAACGACTGGTCGCCGGCGGGCTTCCTGTGGATGTCCTGCGCGGCTGCGATTATCTCAACGACTGGCTCGCAGCCGAAGGGCAACGGGGACAGCCATGAACGGGACCTTTCTCCACGATGCCCTTATCTACCTGGCAGCAGCGATCGTATTCGTGCCTGTGGCCAAGAAACTGGGGATGGGTTCCGTCCTGGGCTACCTCATCGGCGGCATTGCCATCGGACCGTTCTGCCTCGGGTTTGTCGGGGAAGAAGGAAAGGATATCATGCACTTTGCCGAATTCGGCGTGGTGATGATGCTCTTCCTCATCGGCCTGGAACTCGAGCCGGCCACGTTTTGGCGGATGCGCCGGCTCATCCTGGGCACAGGGACCGTCCAGATGGGGGCAACCACCCTGCTGTGTTTCGGCGCATTCCTCCTGATGGGGTTTTCCTGGCAGGCGGCCCTGGCCTGCGGCCTGGCCCTGTCCATGTCCTCCACGGCCATCGTCATGCAAACCCTCCGGGAAAAAGGGCTGACCTCAACCGCAGGAGGCCGGAGCGCCTTTGCCGTCCTTTTGTTCCAGGACATTGCCGTGATCCCCATCCTGGCCCTCCTGCCCCTGCTGGCCGCAGCCGGGGCATCGCCCTCTTCCGGCGGGCACGCGACGATGCTGGAGGGACTCCCGGGATGGGCCAAGACGCTGACCCTCCTGGCAGCGGCCAATGCCGTGGTCCTGGGGGGCCATTTCCTGGTCGTGCCTTTTCTGCGCTTCGTCGCCCGGATTCGTTTGCGGGAGATGTTCACGGCGGCGGCCCTGCTCATCGTCATCGCCACGGCCGACCTGATGGTGCTGGTGGGACTGAGCCCCGCCCTGGGCGCGTTCCTGGCAGGCGTCGTCCTGGCCAACAGCGAATTCCGGCATGAGTTGGAAAGCGACATCGAGCCCTTCAAGGGGATCCTGCTGGGGCTGTTCTTTCTGGCCGTTGGCGCCTCCATCAATTTCCGCCTGATCGGCGACAACCCCCTGACCATCGCGGCCCTGGTCCTGGGCATCGTCGTTCTCAAGGGCGCCGTCCTTGGCGTCGCCGGCCGAATCGCCCGACTGGGTTTCGACCAGAACGCCGTCTTTGCCCTCGGCCTGTCCCAGGTTGGCGAATTCGCCTTTGTCCTGTTTTCCTTTATCGCCCAGCTCCAGCTCCTTTCGGCCCACTGGACGGACATGATGATGGGCGCCACGGCCATCACCATGACCCTCACGCCGCTGTTGCTGCTGTTCAACGAGAGGCTGATCCTGCCCCGCTTCGGCACCCCCGAGATGCCGGAGGAAAAACCCGCCGACGACATCGCCGGCGAGCATCCAGTCATCATCGCCGGCTTCGGCCATTTCGGCAGCACCATCGGCCGGTTTCTCCGGGCCAGCGGCATCCATGCGACCATCCTGGACAACGATTCGGACCGGGTCGATGTATTGCGGAAAATGGGATTCACGGTGTTCTATGGCGACGCCACCCGTTTGGACATCCTGAAGAGCGCCGGGGCGGACCAGGCCAGAATTCTCATCGCCGCCATCGACGACCCGGAAATCAATTTCGACCTCATCGACCGTACACGGAAGGCCTTCCCCGGGCTTACGGTCATGGTGCGGGCGCGAAACCGCCAGGACGCCTACGCGTTGATCGAGGCAGGAGCGACAAACATCTATCGCGAATCCCTGGAGACCTCCGTCCGCCTCGGCGTCGATTGCCTGGTGAAACTGGGCTTCCGCCGGTACACCGCCACCCGCCTGGGTCAGAACTTCCTCAAGTACGACGAGGCGGCCCTTAAGCACCTCGCGGCCCATCGCCACGACCAGGAGACCTACCTGTTCAAGGCCCGGGAGCAGATCGAACTCCAGGAGCAGCTTTTGGCCGAGGATCGCAAGGCCGCACCGAATCTCAACGACTCCGCCTGGGATCGGGAGGCCTTTGACGAAGACAAGGCCCGCAGGCGGCCCGCGTGAACCCCCTGACAGGCAAGGCCCCTGACGGTCCACGGGCAGACGCTGCTTTCGGCGGCTTGCCCCTGTCCGGCAAAGATGCGGCAAGACGATCCTGGAAAATCCATGACGATCCGTCCGTGCCGCCCTACCGGCGAAAACCCGTATTCGGAACACGCCGGCAGGCCTGGATTCCGGACCAGGATCGGAACGACAAAACGAGAGACGGTGCAGCAATATGACATTGGGCGATATCACGACAGGCGGCTGGGCATTGCTGTGCGTAAGCGCCCTGCTCATCGGTTTGGCCAAGACGGGGGTGCCGGGCGTGGGGGGACTGGCCATCGGGCTGGCGGCGCTGATCATTCCGGCCCGGCAATCTACCGGCCTGATTCTGCCCATGCTGATCGTAGGCGATATCTTTGCCGTATCCTACTATCGCCGCCATGCCGTCTGGCCCTATCTCCGTAAGCTCCTCCCCTTTGCCGCCGCCGGGGTCGTTGCCGGCTACTGGGGCATGCAGCACCTCCCGGACCGGTATTTCGCCCCCCTTATCGGCGGAACGATCCTGGTCATGCTGGTTGCGGGATTCTGGCAAAACCGCCTGGGGGAACAGGGCGTGCCCCGGGGATGGTGGTTTCCCGCCTTCATGGGCCTGGTCGGCGGCATAACGACGATGATGGCCAATGCCGCCGGCCCGATCCTGGTCATCTACCTCGTGGCGATGCGCCTGCCCAAAACGGAATTCATCGGTACCGGGGCCTGGTTCTTCCTGATCGTCAACCTCCTGAAGGTGCCCTTCAGCACCGATCTGGGGCTCATCAATCCGGAAACGCTTACCTTCAATCTCCTGTTGACGCCCCTGATCCTCATCGGCGCCTGGGCCGGCATCCCCCTCGTGAAGGCGATCCCCGAAAAGGCATTCAACATCCTCGTCCAGATCCTCGCCGCCGCCGCTGCCATCAAGCTCTTGTTCTGAGGATTTGATCGACCGTTTCTGCGACACCCTCCCATATCGTCCCTCCCCCGGCCGGATTTTCCCCCGTCGAATTCTCACGGGTGTCGAATTCTCACGGGTTGACAGAGAGAGGGGCGATGCGTATGGTAAATGCTCGGACGTCACGAGACGTGCGAACCTGGAGAAGGAAACCCAAACCCTATTCCATCGAGAAACCGGGAGGCGCCAAGATGTCACTGAAGGATTATTTTGAAAACGCAAAGGGATACGGGGTCCTGGCCACAGCGGACGGGACAGGGCAGGTGAACGTCGCCGTTTACGCCCGCCCCCATGTCATGGATGAGGAAACCGTCGCCTTCATCATGGCCGAACGCCTGACCCATGAGAACCTCCGGCAAAACCCCTGGGCCGCCTATTCCTTTCTGGAGGCAGGCGGCGGCTGGTCAGGGAAAAGACTCTACCTGAAGAGGATCCGGGAGGAGCAGAACGAAAACCTCTTGCGGGAAATCTGCCGCCGTTGCGATTACTCCCGCTACGATGTGGCCAATCGCCATATCGTTTATTTCCGCATCGAGAAGGTCCTGCCCCTGATCGGCAGCGGCCAGGCGGATTGATCACGACCCGCAAGGTCCCCGCATGAATCGGGCGCACAACAACCTATTGTTTTTTCTGGCGATTTTATCCATGGTCCTCCTCGTGGCCTCTTGCCTCCTGCCGGTCCGTCCCTTCGACGAGGAGCAGTGGCGGGCGCAGGTGGAGGCAACGGACCCGGCCCTTTTGTACGCACCCCATGTCCGTGAAGGCCGGTATTTCAACCCCTGGATGCCTATGGAAAAAGGCATCGGCGATCTCCTGCGCTGGCGCCTCTCGGAGCGGACCCCGTACGACGACCGGGAGGAAAACAACACCCCCCGCTTGCTGTCCGATCTCGACAAGCGCATTCTCGCCGAACCCGGCGATTTCATCGCCTGGATCGGCCATGCCTCGTTCCTCATCCGCATCGGCGGCGAATACTGGCTGACAGATCCCATGTTTTCCGAGCGGGCCCTTCTGCCGAAACGCAAAACCCCGCCCGCCCTCTCCCTGGAGGCGTTTGCCGCCCTGCCCGGCAGAAAGAACGTGATCCTCTCCCACAACCATTACGACCATCTGGACGCGGACACCATCCGGCGCCTCCCCGCCGATGCCCGGTTCTATTGCCCGCTGGGGCTCAAGCCCCTCCTGAACGATTGGGGGAAAAAAAATGTGGTGGAAATGGACTGGTGGCAGGATGTTTCCTGCGGCGAGGGCTGCCGGGTGGTATGCCTCCCTGCCCAGCACTGGTCGCGGCGCAACCTGCACGACACGAACGCAACCCTGTGGGCCAGCTTTCTCCTCGATGCCCCCGGCCGGCGGATCTATTTCGGCGGCGACAGCGGTTACTTCATCGGCTATCGGGAGATCGGACGGCGCTACCCCGGCATTGACCATGCCCTGATCCCCGTGACCGCCTACGACCCCCGGTGGTTCATGCATTACGCCCACATGGACGCCCGGGAGGCCCTGGATGCCTTCCAGGACCTGAAGGCCCGCTATTTCATCCCCACCCAATGGGGGACCTTCCGTCTGGGCGACGAACCCATCGGACACGCACCGCTGGCATTGCAAAAGGCCCTGTCCGCAACCGGCATCGATCCGAAACGGTTGCTGGTCATGGGGCTCGGACAGCTATTGCCTCTGGAGCCCCGAACCGGGGCGCGATGAGGCCCGCTGTCCCTGCCGGGCCTTCGCCATCCGGGGGGGAACAGGGGCTCACCCTACTTCTCGCGGGGAAACGGCCAGGCCATGATCCCGCCTTCCAGCACCTTCACGTTTTTCCAGCCCCGGGCCTCGATGGCCAGGGCCGCCTCGTACCCCCTCAGGGAGATCTTGCAGAAACAGACGATTTCCCGATCCTTGTCGGCCGGCAGCTCATTGAAGCGCTTGCGCAAGGCCCCGAGGGGGATCAGGGTTTCACCGATGCCCAGGCGCATCTGCTCGAATTCGTCGGGACCACGGGTATCGATCAGAAAGGGCGCTTCCTTCCGATCCAGCTTTTCCTTGAGTTCCCGGGCGGATATGCCCTTCATCCGCCCCTTCATCTTGTTTTGCAGAATGTGGGCCGTGGCGATGAAATGGTCGATGGCCAAAGAAAAGGGCGGCGCATAGGGGAGGTCGGCATTGACGATGTCCTCGACGGTCATCTTTCCCTGGATGGCCATGGCCCATTGGGCAATCTGCTTGCCCACGTTTCCCGGCCCCACACACTGGGCGCCCAGGATTCGACCGGTCTTGCCGTCGGCCACGAGCTTGGTGACGATGAGCAATCCCTGCATGAAGCCGGGCTTGTCAGGACTGGCGTTGATGACGGTAACGATGTCTCCGTACCCGAGGTTGCGTGCCGCCGCCTCTGAGAGCCCCGTGGAGCCGGCGGCATAGTCGAAGACCTTGCAGATCCCCGTTTGAATCGTTCCCGGGAAGGTCACGGAGTTCTCCGATGCAGCATTCTCTCCGGCGACACGCCCCTGGAGGTTGGCCAGATCGCCGTAAGGGGCCAGGACCTTTTTCCCCGTGATGCGATTCACCGTCTCGATGCAGTCGCCTACGGCGTAGATGTCCGGATCGGAGGTCTGCATGAAGGCATTGACGTCAATGCCGCCCTTTTCACCGATGGCCAGCCCGGCCTCCCGGGCCAGTTTGGTATTCGGAACGACCCCGATGGCCACCACGGCCAGTTCGCACTCCAGCTCTGTGCCGTTTTTCAGCTTGACACCCGTCAGTTTCCCGTTTTCCCCCAGGAATTCGGCAACGCCGTTGTCGGTGATGACGTTGGCCGACTTGGACCGGACATGGTTCTCGACGAGCTTGGCCAGCTCCCAATCGAGGAACATCAGGAGCTGGGGCAAAAGCTCGACGACCGTAATCTCGATATCCGCCAATTGGAGGGCCTCGCAGGTCTCGATGCCGATGAGTCCCCCACCGACGACGACCGCCTTTTTGATGATCTTTTCATCGCCCACCTTTCGGAGGTAGTCGGCGTCCCTCATGGACTGAAGGGTCGTGATCCCCTCCAGATCGATCCCGGGGACCGGGGGCATCCGCGGTGTGGAACCGACGGCGAGGATCAGCTTGTCATACGACAGGGTGTCCGTTTTGCCCGTCAGCATGTCGCGGTACGTGATCCGGCGACTTCCCCGGTCGATGGACAGGACCTCCGTGTTGACCCGGGCATCGATGTCCTTGGCGTTCAGGTAAAACTGGGGATTCCGAACCACGCCCGTAGGGGTGCAAAGGAGCATGTTCCGGTCGTCGAAATAACCGCCCACGTAATAGGGATAACCGCAGGAGGCCATGGAAAGATCGGGATCCTTCTGGAGGATGATCACCTCCGCCGAGGCGTCGATCCGCCTGGCCTTTGCCGCTGCCTTGGGGCCTGCCGCCGAGCCGCCGACGACTACAATTCTTTTTTTGTCTGTCATGGTCTTCCTTTCCTGCAATATGGATTGGGAGAGGCCTGCCTTTTTTCAGCAAACAAAGGCAGGCCTCTCCCGTGCAATGTCATGTCGCGTATTAGGCATCCGGCGGATCGTTCTGGCCGTCTTTCTTTTTTCTGTCCCCGACCGGGCAGCCCGGTCTGAGTCAGGTAGATATCCCCATCCGTGGCAAAAGCCAAACCTGGACAAAAAGCCACACCGCCACAACGAGTACCACCATCCCAATTTCCTGCATATCGTTCTCCTTTCCTATGCCTTGCCCGAGGCCCCGGGGCAGGCTACCGGACCATCCCCGCATGCTGGCTCAGATGGCGGTCGATGAGATCCGCCAGGATCTCTTTGGGCGCCAGGCCGATTTTGGTCTCCAGAACCTGTCCCTCCTTGAGAAGAATTACGATGCCTCGTTTCCATCTTCATACCTCCATCAGGTTTTGTTGTCCAGGATATCGCCTCTATGGTATGAGGTCTCTGTCTTATCTGTTGTCGTACACCGTGCCACGCTGCTTGTCATTGATCTGGATCAACGAAAGGAGATGCTGCGGACCATGAACGCCCTTCCGACCATCAAGACCGCATCCCTGTTCCAGGGGGTCTCCCCCGCAGGTCTGGAACGCCTGGCCTCCTCCGCACGCCTGCGCACCTACGGCCCCGGAGACGCCATCGTCAGCGAAACAGCCCCTGTCCGGTCTTTCTACGTTGTCCTCACCGGACAGGTAAAGCTCTACAAGAGCTCTGCCGACGGGAAGGAGCAAACCCTCTATCTCCTCGGTCCCGGAGAACCCTTCGGGCTGTGCACGGCCCTTGCCGTCGAATCCTTTCCCGCCAATGCGACGGCCCTCCAGGAAAGCGTCCTCCTCATTCTCCCTGGGCCCGATGTGGAGCTTGTCGCCATGAAGGAACCGGTTCTTCTGCTGAACGTCGTCCAGGTTCTTTCCCGCCGCCTGAAGGAATCCATGTCCCTCGTCGAATCCCTGGCCCTCTTCGAGATACCCCAAAGGCTGGCCGCCTTCCTCCTCCACGATATTACCCGCAACGCAAAGACGGCCCGCCGTCGCGTTGTTCTCCCCACCACCCATCGAGAGCTGGCCAAAATCATCGGGGCCACGCCGGAGGCCCTCTCCCGAGCACTGAAAAAGCTAGCCGCAGAGGGGATTCTCGCTGTCCAGGGGAGGGTCATTTCCATTCTCGATCACAACGGGCTAAAAGAAATCGCCGAGGAGGGACGCCGGCACACCCCGCCCTGAAGAACCACAGCACGGATTGCCGGCATCGGCATGCATCCACTGCATTCAACAATGCAATCATTTTTATAAAAAAGGTTGCATTATTGCAACCAATAGCCCAAACAACTGCCCAACACTTCAAGCAAAATCCTTCCATCCTCTTGATTTGTATTTTTCTGGAACAACGGAAACAACCGGCTTTAGGCGCTTTGCGACAGGAGCCGGCCTGGGTCGGCAGACATCTGGCACGACTCCTGCAATTCCAACCACGACAATGGAGGAGACAAGATATGGCCAGCGGCAACACACAAGAAGCGGGACGGAAATCCCAGGTCCATTGGGTGTATGGCCCCGTACCGTCCAGACGCCTGGGCCGATCCCTCGGCATCGACCTGGTTCCTTACAAAACCTGCACCTACGATTGTGTCTATTGCCAGTTGGGGCCCACAACGGAAAAGATCGTGGAACGCAGGTCCTACGTGGCCGTCGAGGTTCTTTTCGAACAACTGAAAGAGGCGCTGGGACATGGCCCGGCGCCTGACTATATCAGCCTGGCCGGTTCGGGGGAACCCACCCTGAACAAGGACATCGGGGAAATCATCGCCGGCGTCAAAAAGATCACCTCGATCCCCATAGCCGTTCTGACCAACGGTTCTCTCCTGTGGCAAAGGGAGGTGCGCGACGCCCTGATGGGGGCGGATGTGGTCTTGCCTTCCCTGGATGCAGGGGACGAGGATCTGTTCACATACGTGAACCATCCCCATCCGGCTATCTCGTTCGATCTCATGGTATCGGGGCTGATGGATTTTATCGCGACGTTTCCGGGAAAGGTCTGGCTGGAGGTCTTTCTGCTGGCAGGCGTCACCGCCATGCCGCCTGAGGTGGAAAAACTCGCCGCCCTGGTCAGGGGGCTGCACCCGGAGCGTGTCCAGCTGAATACCGTAACGCGGCCGCCGTGCCAGGATTTTGCCGACCCCGTCTCTCCGGCCCAAATGGAGAGTCTTAAACGCCTTTTTTCCGGAACAGTGGAGATTGTCAGCGGCCAGGGACCGGCCGTCTCATGGACGCCCCACGGCGGGGAACAGCGTACGGCCTCGGAAATACTGGAGTTGCTGAAGCGCAGGCCCTGCACGCTCCAGGGCATCGCTTCCGGCCTCACCCTGCCGCCGACGGAGGTAGTGAAACACCTGGACAGGCTGCAACTCAAAGGCGATGTGACGACCGTCGCTTCGCGAAGCGGCGTATACTACAAGGTGAACGATCGATAACAAACAGGCCAGGTCCGTCGTAAACGCCGGGCCTGCAGAAACGAAAGGAGAAAATGATCATGCCAAGAGGCGATGGAACAGGCCCCAGAGGAACGGGCGGCGGGGGGGGACAAGGGCGCGGAGGCGGCCGAGGCCAAGGCGGCGTCAACGCAGGGCGTATGGGCGGCACAATGGCGGGGCCTGCGGGTGCTTGCGTTTGCCCGCAATGCGGCCACACGGAACCCCATCAACGGGGGGTCCCCTGTGTTGAGCGGCAATGCCCTCAATGCAAAACGCCAATGAAGAGACAGTAATTTTATTTCAGAAAGGAGGGCATCATCATGCCAAGAGGAGATGGAACGGGGCCCATGGGAATGGGCGCCATGACAGGACGGGCGGCGGGATACTGCGCGGGGTCCGGCATGCCCGGTTACGCCAACCCGATCCCTGGTCGGGGAGGACCAATGGACACGGGATTCGGCGGCGGTCGGGGAGGGCTAACCAGCGCGGGATTCGGCGGCGGACGCGGCAGACGCCGCATGTTTTTTGCAACCGGACAACCGGGCTGGATGCGTTTCGGCGGCGGCGCAACCTTCGGCAGACCTGACCCGGAAGGGGAAAGACAGGCCTTGAAGAACCGGGCGGATGCCTTGCAGTCAGCGTTGGACGACATCAAGAGACGTCTTGCAGATATGGGAAGCAACGTGTAAAAAGACATCCTACCGCTTTGGCGTTGCCCGAAAAGAAGGGCTTCGCCATGCCGGATGCACAAACGGTTCGCCGAGGGCTTGGTTGAGGAAGGAAGACGGTTGACGGTGATGCAGGACATCCTGCCAAAAAGGAGTTTGGGGAATGCCTTTTGAAGAGCTCATTCAGGACATGCAGCAGCGCAAGCACAAGGCCCGGGCCCAGGGAGGTTCGGAGAAGATCGGCAAACAACATGAGAAGGGCCGCTTCACGGCGCGGGAACGGATCGATCGCCTCCTCGACGGAGGGTCCTTCCTCGAACTGGGGGCCCTGTGTACCTCCGACATCCCCGGCATGGAGGAAAAGACACCTGCCGACGGGCTCATCCTGGGCTATGGAACGATCCAGGGCCGCAGGGTCGGTGTTTTTGCCAACGATTTTACGGTCCTTGCCGGATCGAGCGCCATGGTCAGCAACAAGAAAATGGGGATCTTCAAAAAACAGCTCTACGACTACGGCATCCCCATGATCTGGATGGGCGAGGCGGGGGGGCAGAGGATTCCCGACCTCCAGGACTCGGGGAGGATGCTCTGTCGCGGCGTGGGTGACGATGCGGCCCGGTTCGGGTACAGCCACTTCCGCCAGGTCCCCTATGTCATGGCGGCCATGGGCGACTGCCACGGCGTACCCGATTGGCAGTCCTGCCTGGCGGATTTTACGATCATCGTGAAAGGTGCGGCCATTTCCGTGTCCGGCCCCCGGGCCCTGGGCAAGGCCATTGGTCAGCAATACACCGCCGAGGAAATGGGGGGATGGCAAATTCATGCCCAGATCACGGGCATGGCCGATCAGGTCGCCGAGGACGAGGCCGATAGCTTCCGTCTCATCCGGCGCTACCTCGACTACATGCCCGCCAACAACCAGGAGTTGCCGCCCGCCAGGCCCGTGCCGCCCAACTCGGAGGCGGGGATGGAGAAGATCCTCCAGATCCTTCCCGAAAAACGCACCCGCTCCTACAGGATGCATAAAATTATCGAATGCATCGTCGATGGAGGGGAATATCTGGAATTCAAACCCGCCTTCGGCCGGATGCTCATCACCTGCCTGGCCCGGATCGGCGGTGAGACCGTGGGGATCATCGCCAGCAACCCCATGGTCAACGCCGGGGCTACAGACACGGATGCCCTGGAAAAATCTACCAGTTTTCTCTGCCACTGCGACTCGTTCAATATCCCCCTGGTCTTTCTTGTCGATACACCGGGACACCTGACCGGCAAGGAGGCGGAACTGAAACGGGTGGGGACCCGGGTCGTCAACAATCTCCAGGCCCTCTTTCAGGTCACGGTACCCAAGATCACCGTGCTGATACGCAAGGGGTATGGTCAGGCCCTCGTCAACATGTGCGCCGCCGGGGCCGGGGCCGATTTCATGGTCGCCTGGCCGACGGCGGAAATCAGCTTCATGGACCCCCAGATCGGCGCCGACATCGTCTTCGGCAGCCTGCCGGCGGAGGAGCGGGAAAAACTGGTCCAGAAGATGATGGCCGACTCGTCCCCTTACCCGGCGGCCCGGATGTACGGCATCCAGGATGTGATCCATCCGTGCGAAACGCGGGATTATCTGATCAAGGTATTGAAAATCGTCAGAGATTCGAAGAACAAAGGCATGGGAAGGCATCTCCTGGCGGGCTGGCCAACCAAGTTTTAGTCATTGAACCGACGGATGAATGAGCATCGACATGGAAGCGACTGAATACCGGATCTTCTACACACCCATCGGCATCATCCACAGCGAACACACCACCCCGGAGAAGACCCCCATCCAGCCCGTCTACGCCCAGGACTGTCGGGGGCAAGTCGAGGTCTTTCCGGACTACGCGGAGGGCCTTGCGGACCTGGACGGCTTCTCCCATATCTATCTCCTGTACCATTTTCACCGCTCCGGACCGGCCAGGCTGCGGATCAAGCCCTTTCTCCAGGACATGGAACGGGGGATCTTCTCGACCCGCGCCCCCTGCCGTCCCAACGGAATCGGGCTGAGTGTCGTGCAACTGGAAAAGCGCCAGCAGAATATTCTGCATGTCACGGGTGTGGACATCCTTGACGGTACGCCCCTGCTCGACATCAAGCCCTACACGGCAAAGTTCGACTTGTGGAAAACCGGATCCAACGGCTGGCAGGACGAGGTGAATGAGGCAACAGCCCAACGACTGGGGCGGAGGGATTATCGATAAACCCACGGGGACGTAGAAACAGGCATGGAAAGATATGAATTATATATGAATGATTTCAATATGTTACGCCTTTTTTCCCGGCGAGAAGAGGGGAGATGAGGTGACGCAGGCGGAACTGGTTGCCGTCGAGGCGTGGTTTGAGCGATACAGTGCGGGGTTTCGCGGTCCTGACGGGACCCTGCCACCCATGCTGGCGCTCAAGCTTGCCCACAGCCAACGGGTTGCTGAAAACGCCCGCGTCATCTCCGCGATCCTCGATTTGGACGGAGACGAGCAGCGCTTGGCAGAGGGGGCCGGATTGCTCCACGACGTGGGACGTTTCCCCCAGTTTGCCCGTTTCGGGTCCTTCCAGGATGCCGTCACGGTTGATCACGGCGCCGAGGGACGGCTGGTCCTGGAAACGGAAGGCCCAGCGTCGCTTTTGGCTGCCGGGGATTGGGAACGCCTTCTGTATGCCGTCAACTGGCACAACCGGAAGCACTCGGATCTTCCTGCCGGGGACAGCCCGCAAAAGACGGCCCTTCTGTGCCTGATACGGGATGCAGACAAGCTGGACGTCATGGAGGTGGTCCTTACCGCCGTTGCCGCCGACGGTTTTCAGGACCTGCCGGCCATGCTGCCCTCCATCCGCCTCGATCGGGGGGTCAGCCCCGGCATCGTCGAGGCCGTCCTGGCGACCGGCTCTGCATCCATGGACGCAATCGCCACCCTGGCGGATTTTCTTGTCCTGGTCGCCTCCTGGTTTTACGACCTGAACTACGAACCGACCCGTCAACTGGCGGACGAACGGGACGTCTTGGGGCGCATCCGCCGGGAGCTGCCCGAAACAGACGAGCTAAAGCGATTGTTTACAGACATCGAAAAAACGGCTACACTTCTTTGAAACGCCCTCCAAGCTGGGAACGGAAACAGCGGGAGGCCAGAACCGGAAAGGAGGTCCCATCCCTATGCAGGAACAGGCAAAGGTAGGGTGCGCCCGTCCCACGGGCGGCCCCGTCGGCGCGAAACCGGACAACGCACCAGAACCCGCATCCAAAGGAGAGAATACCGTCAAGGAGGCCAAAAACATGGTAACCGTTGGAAAAAAGGCGCCGGACTTTACGGCGCCCGCGTACTTCCAGGGGAAATTCGTTTCCGTCCAGTTGTCTGAATATCTCGGGAAATGGGTGGTCCTTTGCTTCTACCCCGGAGACTTCACCTTCGTCTGAGCCACGGAAATATCGGCGGTCGCCGATAAATACCCCGAATTCCAGAAACTGGGCGTGGAGGTGCTCTCCATGAGCGTCGATAGCGTCTTTGTCCACAAG
>Ga0351879_1126_pt1 | contig 16221 bp, 14 predicted proteins | sample BONcelFGM3001D15_FD_206782 | JGI IMG/M metagenome (GOLD analysis project Ga0351879, IMG submission 206782) | Enriched cells from coal bed in the Powder River Basin, Montana, United States - BONCAT cells FGM rep3 HSBNCT.FGM.300.1.D15 ... | reverse complement strand
CCTGGGAAGGTGAAGCCTGGGAACCGCCCAAAATTCAGGTAGCCAGCTTCCGCAAGAACGGAAAAATCGCTGAGCTCTCGGTCCTCGAAGCATTGATGCTGCTGGAGTTTCCCGTCAAAAAGCTCATCGCCTGCATGATTGTCAGCCTCGAAGAAGCGAGCATCCTGACGGTAACCCAGACTGATCCGATCCGGGTCCGTTTTTCCTCAAGCCAGCCGTGCAGTGAAGATCCGTATGAACAAATGCTGATACAGGCCATAGATAGCGAGGGAGCCATCTCTCCGGACGCCGCCAAAAACATCTTCTATCGCCTGGTCGATGAAATCCAGGGGAAAACCTGGGATTGCGATGTCGATGCCACGAAAGCCTATTACCAAAAACGCTTCGATGACCTGGGCACTCCCGATGAACAGGCGGAAGAACAAACCGCAGCCACTCCCGCACCGGTTCGCGGCTGGGGAAAATCCTTCCGCCGCTATCGTCACCCCTACGGCTGCTCCTATTACAGCCATCACTACCCACATTCCAACAGGGGTTATGCCTATTCCGACCGCCTGAATTCCCTGGAAAACACGGTGCCACAGATTGACGGAATCAACGCGGCTTCCAGCCTGGGCGATCTGGTGAAATCCGACGCCTGTCACTCGGCATGTTACGTCCATACGGCCTGCCACGACGCCTGTCATAGCGCCTGCCACAGCGCTTGCCACTCGGCCTGCCACAGTGCTTGTCACAGCGCCTGTCACAGCGCCTGCGTTTCGGGAGGAGCCCGATGACCTGCGCGTGTGGCCTCCCCCTGGACTGGGTCGACACCTTTATCGCGGACATCAAGTCGCAGGTGTTTCTGCGGCGGACGGACCATCTGTTGATTCTGTTGCCGAATCAGTCGTATCGCCTCAATCCGGCCGGCTTCCGCATCATGGAAGCCTTGGTGGCCGGAAAGAAGCTGAGTGACCTGTTTCCTCTTGACCGCCTCCCGGAAAACATCCGGACAGACCTCTATCACTTTTTCATCGGGGTAGTAGCCATGGTTAAGGGCTGCCTGGGGGAAGGCCGGGATCGACCGGAAGTGGAAACCGTTCCCTACGAGCCGCCCTTCCTGAGCCTGCCGATTTTGTCGGAAATTGCCGTCACCTATCGCTGTAATTTGGCCTGCCATTTTTGCTACGCCGGATGCACGGGAATCCCCAAATCTCATGAAATGTCTCTTCCCGAGATCATCACCGTCCTGAGAAAAATCAGGCGAGAAGCCGAAGTTCCGTCCGTATCGTTGACGGGCGGCGAACCGACATTGCGCCCCGATCTCCCGGAAATCGTCGCGGCGGCTAAGGCAGAAGGAATGCGGGTGAACCTGATCAGCAACGGCACCCTCATCTCCGACGCACTGGCGCAAACCCTGGTTGCAGCCGGGCTCGACTCAGCCCAGATCAGCATTGAAGGCCCCTCCGCCGAGATCCATGATCGGCTGACCGGTATTCCCGGGTCCTTCGCCCAAACCCTCAGCGGCCTGGCTACCATGCGTCGGACCGGGATCTCCGTCCATACCAATACCACCATTAGCCACGGGAACCTCTCCGCTCTGCCGCACATGCCCGCCTTCGTCAAGACCCTGGAAATGACCAGGTTCTCCATGAACATGATCATCCCTTCCGCCTTGATCCAAAAGTGCTATCCCGAGTTGCTGGTCAAGTATCGCGATATCGGTCCCGTCGTTCAAAACCTCCGCGACATTTCCCGCCGGGAAGGCATCCGTTTTCTCTGGTACTCTCCCACTCCGTATTGTCTTTTCAACCCAATCGCCCACAACCTCGGAAATAAAGGATGCGCCGCCTGCGACGGCCTTCTCAGCATTACTCCGGCAGGGGAGATCATCCCCTGTTCCAGCTTTTTTGAGCCTCAAGGCTCTCTTCTCGACAAACCCTTTGCCGAACTCTGGCAGGGCCCCGAAGCGTGTCACATCAGAAACAAGGAACGAGCTCCGGCTTCATGCCGTTCCTGCGACCAGTTTTCCCTGTGTGAAGGAGCTTGCCCCCTGTATTGGAACGTCATGGGCGAAGATGAACTGACCGCACCCTCTCCATCCTGTTGTCCCGGAGGTGAACATGGCCTCGTTTAACCGTCCGAAAGCCCCCCGCAAAGCGCCACCACCCCCTCCCATCGACCAGTGGAAGGAGATGCTCCCGTATGGCTTGATCCTGCCTGGCATCCTGCTGCAGCTGTATGGCTGGTTCTGGATCGGTTTTATCCTGGTGATCACGGGAGTCGTTTTGTACAATTCCAACCTGCCGGACCCGGAAGCGATGAATTTTGTACCCAAACTGGGCGGCTCATCACGATGGATTGCGGTCACCCCAACCGAAATCGGCAAAATCAAAAGCCGGATCGTCGCGATGGAAAAACTCACCGGCGGGCTCATCGAAGGCCTCGCCAAAATCATGCTGGTGATCTCCGTCATGGGGCTGTTCCTTTTTCTCCAGATTTTTGACGAGGCCATTGGCGATGCCACCATGTATGACATTCTTCGGGCTCTTCTGGCCAATCTGCTCGTCGTCGCCGGCTCCATCTTGATTCTGGCTTCCCCACGCACCTGGACTCCGGGAAAAATCGTCTTCAAGCTGCCCGTCCTCGAGAAAATCATGGGCTGGACAAAAACCGTCGGGGCGGCGGAATGGGTCCGGGAGTACCAGCTCGAGCTGAAAAAGACGGATAAGGGAGAAGTCCCGATCGATGTGAAGATTTGCTTAAAACCCCCGGAATGTCCGAAAGATTTTTACGGGGTCCAAGGCCAGGTTTCTCAAAACCGCGGCCAACCGTATGTGTATTTTTGCGTCATCGCCAAAACCGGAAATGAAGTGGTCCGCCCCCCGGGAAAAGTGACTGTTCCCGGTGAAGAACCCGGTTTTTTCGGAAAAATAACCGCCGCTTTCGGGGGCGATCGTGATCGGGAAGTCTATGAAACCAAAAAGGATTCTCAGGTCAACGTCCTGGTCATCCGGCAGTTTGCCGACAAGCATGGCGGTTACATCACCTCGGAAAGCGATATGAAGCGCCTGATGATCAAGAGCCTCAAATCCGCCCAAATGACGGTAAAGTGCATGCCCCGGGAAGAATCCGCCACGGCCGACCTCTCCTGAATCAGCCTCCGTTCTCAGATCATGCCTTGCCGCCTTCCGCCCCCAAAAACCGGGAGAGTATGGAGAATCCCCTGAAGAAAGAACCGTTTCTCATTTTCTGTCTGCTCTTTTATTCCGGAATGGCTATCCTGGGCCTTGCTCTGGCCAAAGGCTTCGCCACGCTGGAACCGTTTCGCGCCCCGCGTTTTCACCAGGAAGCCCTGTTCGGATGGGGCGCGGCCGTTCTCCTGGGGATAACCGCGGGCACGCTCTCAGGCTTGTCTCTTCGCACCCGGGCCGGACGCAGGATGGTAGCCGAACTTGCCCGCCTGCTCCCCGACCTTAATGCGGCGGACCATTTTGTCGTCGCGCTGGCCAGCGGCATCGGCGAAGAACTCCTGTTTCGCGGCGCACTTCTCCCGTTATTGGGTCTGCCGCTTTCCAGCTGTCTTTTCGGCGCCATGCACTGGCCGTTCCGGCCGTCTCTGCGACTTTGGACCGGCTATGCGCTGGTCATGGGCTTCGCCATGGGCGGTCTGGCTCTCGCCACTGGTTGCGTCTGGTTCCCGGTTATCACCCATGCGGTGGCCAATTTTATCGGCTTCCGACTGATTGCCCGGCTGCGCCTCCGGAAGGGCCGAAAAACCCAAGAAGCTACTTTGCCAACCCCCAGGTCTTAAGCCAGGCAAGATCATTCCCATTCGCCTGAATCGTCGCCAATGGCAGAGGAGAAAACTTCTTCACCAGAATGACATCGGATGAACGCCGTTCTTCAAGGCGAACCACATTCGATTTGTCTTCCGCCCCGCCGCCGGCATTGCCGGAAACGACCAGAATGCGATCGCCACGATCCTGAACGATAGTCATCGCATGGGAACCGTTGGAGATATAATCCCCGGGCTTCAGCTCAAAACCCGGGTCCCCCCTGTTGATGATGGGAAAATACTTGGTATTATTCGCCCAGTTGTTTCCTTCGGGAGTCTGGAATTTCGCCTCACGAATCGGCGTAATGAAGCAGTAATTCGAAGCCCAGGCACACCAGTCAACCGCTCCGGCGCATCCGCCCATCATTCCCGAACGTTTCACGGAAAGCTGGGGCAGTTTGTTCCGTACCTCATAAGAAGCGATCGCAAAATCATTGTTTTCGGCACATCCCAAAAACCCAAAGAAATGAGTCAATGAGTGGAAGGTCGGTTGCGGCAGATTCTGGGCGGCCCACTGATCCGCGTATTGTTTCAACATCGCCCGGCCGGCTTCATGATCAGCACTCCACTTCCGGCAACCACACAGCAGATTCTGCAGCTTGCCGAACCACAGCGGAAATCCCGGAATGTCTTCCGCCCCTTCCGAATCGCCCTTCCCCTTGCCGGGAACTTCACCCTGTGCCCGGATTGCGGCCATGATGCGTTCTGCCTGTGCGGCCAAATCATCGCCGGAAACCGGATTCGGTGGAACGGTTCCAACCGGCGGCGGCGTGGTGACCTCGGAATCGCCGGGGCCAGTCGTCCCGGTGCCGCCAGGACCCGGAATCTGGCCAGGCAGATTCGTCCAGATGTCCTGACCGGGAACGGCCTGGAAAATATCTTCCCAATACTTCTTGAGGGCGGCCACCAGCTCATTCAATCGACTGGTGGAGTCTGTCCCCGTGACACCGGGAGTAACCACCTGCCCCGGGGAACCCGGAGCAATCGTCTCTACCGGGGTTTGGTTCTCGGGAACCGAATCAAGAAGTGAATCCAGATCCTGGCCGGCGCCCATGGCCGCCCAGCTGAAGCAGAAGAGGAAAACAATCCCCAACCAACGTCTCGTTCTCATTCGACACCTCCGTAGCATGAATTGTCGGAAAAACGCCCAAGCTTGCCAGGGCACTCTCCTGTTCGCCCCAGTATACCACGCCTTCCTGACTTTTTTCTCAGCCTCATTCCATTTTCAGATACAAAAATGACGTATCCGGTTAAAAACACCGTGGTCCAGAGAGGAAAACTGCCTCGCCGCTCATTTGTCGTCAAGCCGGTTCAGATTCTTCCGGAGGGTGTTTCGAGAAAAAGCTGACGATTCCGGCATCTTGAAGCAATTTGATTCCGACCCGCATCTGCGAGACGCCATCCCGAAGCTGATGAGAAAACCGCAGAGAACCTCCATCAAGTTTGGAATCGAAAAATTGAAACCGCAGGTTCGGATTGCCGGAAATGGCGGATTCAAGCTCATAGAGGTGGGAAGAAACGATGAAAAGTGGGTTCCGGAATCCGGCAAACCCATTTATGACCGCCTTGGAGCACTCAAACGCATCGCTGACATTGGTTCCCTTGAAGATCTCATCAATGATGATCATAACCGGTAAGCCTTCCCGCAAAAGCTCGGTAATGCGCTTCACCTGGGTCACTTCCTGGAAAAAGCTGCTGATCCCCAATCGCAGATTATCCTGGACGGTCAACTGGAAAAAGAGATGAGTCATCGGGGTGAATTCCATGCTCTGGGCAGGAACCCCCATGCCGATGTGAGCAAGGATCAAGGAGATACCAAGAGCCTTCAGGAAGGTAGTCTTCCCGGCCATGTTGGGACCGGTGAGGAAGAGGACATTCTTTCCCGCTTCCAGGTGAAAATCATTCTTAACCGGATTGGGCAGAAACGGATGATACAAGCCTGCAAGGCGAACCTTCGTCGGCAGAGCGTTTTTTATTTCCGGGAACACAAACCCGTTTTCCCTCGTCGCCTGAGCCATTCCCAGATGAGCATCCATTCGGGCGATGACGGCCTGGAGGGCTTGGATTTTCTCTTTGTTCTGGACCCGGAGCCAGAAATCAATGGAAAAAACATCAAGCGCGGACGGTTGGTGGAACCTTTGGGAAAGCTCTTCCACATCGATTTGGGCGCAGATCCGGAAGAACTCGTCAAACAGCTCTTTCACGGGTGGGGGAATCTCTCCCCGTTGTTGAAGGGCGGCAATGAAGCGGGAGACGAGGGAAACAACCCGGAGAATCTGTTCGATCCCGTTTCTGGCAAAAACAAAGACTTCCGGATACCAATAGCGCTGATACAGCGCTTGCAGAAATGGGGCAAATACCCCGGACAAATCAATCCCGATGAAGTTGGAATGGAGGTATTCCTCAAGGCCCCGAAGCATATGATCGGCAACATCAAACGAGATCTCATCCTGATGCGTGAAGAAAAACCGGGTGATGGTTTGCAGCTCGCAAATCCGCTCAGCGTCTTTGGGGCTGTTCTTCAACAGCTCTTTCAGGTATTCCCGCCCCGATTCAGTTCGACAGGCATCAATGTAGGCAAAAACAGGCCGCCCGGGCAGGTTGCGGCAATGAAAAAACTCCAGATCGGCAAAGACTTCGGGGTCGACGAACATGGCTGGAATCAACCCCTCAAAGACGCGACCAGGCGCTTTGGCTCGCGTAACAGGTGGAGGGCCTCAAGAATGCCTGGACACATCAGAGTGGCGGCGAGACAGGTTTCCACCGCGGCCCCCTCCGCCTGGATCACCGCCAGGCCAAGACCGGCTTCCTTCAGCATCAGACGATCGTTTCGGCCATTCCCAATGCCGACAACCGTTTCCGGACCGAGGGCGATGACAAATTTGCGCTTGGCTTCGGCCTGGCTTTCGGGCGCCAAAATGTGAAGATCGCAGGAAATGCCCGTAAGCTGGCTTCGGGCCAATCCAAACGTATCGGCCGTTATTACGTGAATGCTCAGGTGTTGAGCAAGCTCGTTCAGAGCCTGCTCAACACCCGGGATGAGCATCCCGTCAATCGCCATGGTTCCGTTGTAGTCGAGCACCAGATGGCTCAAGACCAGATCTCGGAACCCTGGAATTGGGACTTTTAGCACAGATCAGGCATTTTTGAACGCGCTCTTCCCGGCAAATTTGGCTGTTACACCAAGCTCACGCTCGATGCGAAGAAGTTGATTGAATTTCGCCACACGCTCGCTCCGGCACCCAGAACCGGTTTTCAGGTGACCCGCGCCAACCGCCACCGTCAAATCGGCAATGGTTGTATCCTCAGTCTCTCCTGAGCGGTGTGAAACAAAGCAGGAGTAATTGCTCCGCTTGGCCAAGTTGATGGCTTCAAGCGTTTCTGAGATGGAACCAATCTGGTTCAATTTGATCAACACACTATTGGCAATGTGACTTTCGATTCCTTTGCGTATGATAGCAGGGTTTGTGCAAAAAACATCATCCCCTACCAGCTCGATTTTGCTGCCAAGTTCCTGAGTAATATTCTTCCAGCCATCCCAGTCGTTTTCTGCCATTCCATCCTCGATCAGGACGATGGGGTATTTCTTCACCCAGGAGGACCAGAGCTGAACCATTTCATCCGAAGTCTTCGTGCTTTTGTCGGATTTAAACATAACATATTTGCCGTTTTCCCACATCTCGCTGGCGGCGGGGTCCAGACAGATGGAGATATCGGTTCCCGGCTTGTAACCGGCTTTCTCGATCGCTTCCAGAATGACCTCAACCGCTTCCTCATTTGACTTCAGATTCGGAGCAAACCCACCCTCATCACCGACGCCGGTGCTGTACCCTTTTTTGTTGAGAATGGATTTCAACGCATGAAAGGTCTCCATTCCTTTCCGGATGGCTTCGGCAAAACTCGGGGCATTATGAGGGGCAATCATGAATTCCTGGAAATCGACATTGTTGTCCGCGTGCTTGCCCCCATTAATAACGTTCATACACGGTACCGGCAACAACGTGGCCTGGACTCCCCCAAGATACCGGTAAAGCGGCATCTGATAAGCGGCGGCAGCGGCTTTGGCCACGGCCATGGAAACGGCCAGAATTCCGTTCGCTCCAAGTTTGGCTTTATTCGGAGTGCCGTCAAGATCAATCATGATTTTGTCGATCTCCGACTGGCAGCTGGCATCTTTGCCGATGACGGCGGGGGCGATTTTGGTTCTCACGTTTTCCACGGCCGTCAAAACCCCTTTCCCGTTATACCGCTTCTTGTCGCCATCCCGCAGTTCCACTGCTTCCTTTTCCCCGGTGGATGCACCGGATGGGACGATGGCTCGGGCTTTGACCCCGCCCGCCAAGATCACCTCGGCCTCAACCGTGGGATTTCCACGGGAATCCAGAACCTCGTGCGCGTCAACAAATTGAATCTTCATACCGTTTCTCCTTGACTGAATTTGGGAATGTCCGTTGAGTTTGAGACTGGCTCCAGAACAAGCAACCGGTCCCGAATCTCCTGAAGGTTTTTTCCGGCGGCACGGAAAAGAGAAAGTTTGTGGCCGATTTCCGCCTCATGTTCCTGTCGACAGGCCAGTGTTGCTTTCATGGCGCCGTGGGTTGCCGTCAGAGTGCTCTGAAGACGGTCATCCAGATCGGAACCAAAGTGAAGAAACGTTTGATCCAGGCTTTGGAAAATCGGCCAGCGAATGTTTTCGACATTCCCGATGACCAGATTTTTCACCTGACTCATGATCCGCTCCAGGATTCTCTGCATCCGCTTTTCCGGGGAATAGAAGCGATCCATGAACGTTTCGGCCATCGGCTTCAGGGATGAACTCCACGTATGGGTCACCCAATACGGCTGCTCAATGACTTTGAACGCTTCGCTGGATTCCGGAGCCTGATACGGAATGGCGAAAATCCGGGCGGCGGTTTGGCGGATTTTGCCGATCAAGGCATCCGTTCTTTCCTGAAAGGGTTTCAGCGTCTGCCTCATTTTCTCTTCAAACAAAATGGTACTCGCTCCCATTTCATGTTCAAAGAATCCTGGAATCGTTTGAGCAAGGACCTCCCGGAGGTTGTCCTCCCCGATCTTTCCCGGCTCCCCCTTTTCCATCGTTTCGACCAGAAGACGGTGGAAAAAGAGGCAGGCTTTCTCCCGAAGAGTTTCGGAAAACTCTTCGAGGAATGCATGCATTCTTCGATTGCTTCCCTTCAACAAATCGTGAGAAGTGATCCGTTCCTGTTCAATTTCCGTCAATTCGGCTTCGAAGGACCGAATGCGCTGGGCCAAATCATTCACCGGCATTTGCATGGCCTGAAGCCGCAATTCCACCGTCATGGAGATGTCCCCGACGAAAGACAGGGTTTTTGCCACAATGGCCGCATGTAGCGTGTGGCTTTTTTCCCGGGCCAAGAATTCGATCAACCGGCTTTCAACCCGCTCCAAACCGCTATCCTGCCACAGGGAAGGGTCGGCGGTCTGTTTGGCTTTTACACCACGGCGGGAAGAGACGCAAAATATTTCCATATTCTGCGCAAATCCCGCTTGGGTTCTCAAAACATCACGAAGGAAGTTTTTGGCAATATCCTGCTCTTGACGATCAAGATAATCGATTTTATTCAGAAGGAAGAAAAGCCTGGTAACTTTCGTTTTTACCACCCGCAAAAATTCGATTTCCACTTCCGTAATCGGAGGATCAGCCGACACTAGAAATACCGCCGCGTCACACTGCGGGAGAAAGTTCAATGTGGCTTCCGTATTGTGGCGAAAGGTTGACCCGATTCCCGGCGTATCGATCAGCACAACCCCATTATGCAGGATTTTGGCGGGAAGAAAGACTTCGACCAGAGAAACATTCCGGCGGTTCTTGGGGTTGCCTCCTTCCGTGACAAAATCACCTAAAAAGCCCGCAATTTCCGCGTTTGTCCCTAGTTTCATCTCAACCGGGACGGAGCCATCCGAAAAGAGAACGCGGACCCGACGCGAGTTGCCGAAAGAAAGAAACGTTGGAATTGCGGTTAATGGAATGACCGAAGATGGCAGAACTTCTTCCCCCAACAACGCGTTTAAAAAGGTGCTCTTGCCTCGTTTAAACTGCCCCAGAACGGCAAGATGAAACCGTCCTTCCTGCAGTCGGCTCTTCAGTTCTTCCAATCGTGGCACAACGCTTTGCTGTTCCGCTTCCAGGGTTTTTATCAGCACCTGGATACGCTGAATCAACGAAAACAGGGAGCCGGCAGGAAGGCTTTCAACCTCGGAATCGACTGGCTGAAGAGGGAATCCGTCAAAACCCATTCGAGTAACTCCCACACTCTCGGATAGGAGTCTCTACCGGCAACTTCTATCCGAGAAATTTTCGGTAGAAGTCATCAGCCGAACACGCTGGCGTTTTTGGGGGACTTCATCCCCAGACAGTAGGATTATATCAAAAGCAGCAGGATTTTGCCATCAGGGCGATTCCATTTCCGGAAGATCCTGGCAATTGGTTTCCCGGATAAGGACCGCCGCCACCGTGGCCACCAGGCTCGCCGCCAGAAACACCAGGAAACTGTGATGGAAAGCCTGAACCGAATAGACGCGGACTCCATCCAGCATCTTTCCGTCCCATCCAGCTTCCAACAGGGAGCCAATCACCGTCTGAATCACACCCGCCCCCAGAATGCCCCCGTTCGCGGTGGCAATGGCCAATCCGGCGGCTTTGGCGGGATTTGATTCCTTGACCACCGTAAGGCTCAGAATGTTCGCCGAAGCGGCAATGCATGCCGCTGTAAAGAAAAGCACCGCAAACGTCTCCGGGAGAGTCCCGCCAGGCCAAAAGATGATGAGCCCCCACATGACCACGGAAACCAGGGAACAAAAAACCATAGGTGGCTTTCGCCGGTTCAACCAGCGATCAGAGAGAGCTCCGACCAGAAATGCCCCAATGGTATAGAGAATTGAAACGATGAGCATGGCGTTCGCCGCTTTGATGCGAGCCCAGCCATAAACCTGCATAAGATACGGAACTCCCCACAGGCCGACAAAGGCCACATAACTGCCGAATAAACTGAAATGCACCAGAAACCCCAGCCAGGTCTGACGACATCCCCACACAATGGGGGCCAACCGGCGAATGCTGTGAAGCGTCTGGCGAAAGGAAACCGGCTCGGTGACAGCCACATCACCGGTTTTAGCGGGGGGTTTGTCCAACGCCAACCACCAGATGAATCCGGCAATGATAAGGCTGGCCGCGGCACTGAGCAGAAACGGGAAGCGCCATCCCCAGGCTTGAACCGCAGCCGCCAGGGGAGTGGTCGCAATGATCGTGCCTAACGTGCCAACGACGGCAAGCAAACCCGACATCGTCGCAAACTCATTGGGCCGAAACCAGACCGACTGGGCTTTCATGGTGCACACAAACGGAGTGGCAACGCCCACTCCAATCAAAAACCGCCCCAGGAGAGCAACATAATAGGACGGCGCCACGGCGAAAACCAGAGATCCCAAGCCGATGAAAAGCGAACCAATGGCCGCCACCCGTCGTGGACCGATGGCGTCCGCCACCATCCCCACCGGGATTTGCAGAAACATATACACATAAAAATACACTGAGGCCAAACCGCTGATGGCCCCCGCACCTACCGCGAACTCCGCCATCAGGAAATCCGCAACCACCCCCGGAGCAATTCGATGAAAAAAGGAAATGATGTATGAACTGCTTAAAACCAGCCAAACCAGCCAACGATACGACATACGGTTCTCCTAAAATACCCTGGAATGATTCATCGCTTCAAAGAACAGGCAAAAGGGCGAAGGACAGAGAGGTTTTTTGGAAAAAACACTCCGATCGAAAACAGGCAGAATGAATCGGAAGGAAAAACACCAGAAACCACGGCAGCGACTCCCACACAATCGGATGAGAGGCTGGTTCGGCGTCCTTCCATCCGAAGAATTTTCGGTAGAAGTCATCAGCCGGACTGGTTGGCGTTTTTGGGGGACTTCATCCCCAGGCGGATGGATTATAGCAGATTCCGGAGTGTTTTTCTCCTTTTTCGTCAATCTCCCCATTCGAGCCATTGATGCGGTTCTCAACGCCCAAAAACGTGCTTTTGCCGAAACGGCATGAAATTTCCGGAATATCATTGGAACAGAGCCGTTCGTGGTGAGTCGTAAGCCTGTCGAACGATCGAACCATGAACGGCTTTCCCATGGAAACCACTCTTCGACTTCACCCCTCCTTCGACATTGATCATGACAAGCTTCGGCGGGCTCACGGCTCAGGGTGAAGGGTTGTCAGAGTCTTGAATCAGGGAAATTGCTTCCGTGTCACTATTTCGGTAAGGGCAACGGGGAAAAGTGCCGATACTCATGGAGAATAGCAGATTCAATGATTTCCGGAGATCACCTTCGGACGGAGGCAATCAGAACAGATGAACGCACCCCCCGACTTCGTAAAATTGTGTTATAATGAGGTTCTAGCGAGTGTACAAGAAATGAATGAACGAACGGTGATCTCCAAACCGGAAATCTTCTCCGGGTATGCCCATCTCGGATCTTGCCAAGAACTGACTTGGCAGGATAACGGCCCCAGAATGCCTGCGTCTTTCGTCATGAAGCATCTCATTTGCGAGTATGACGTCGAAGCATTGATGCTTCAGAAGGATCTTTTCCTGCGTTCCCGGGAGTCCGGTGATTTTTTGATCCGGGATTTCCACATCATCGACGTGGGGGATATCGACAACATCCAAGGAGAAGGTCGTGAGCTGAAACCTCTGCACGAAGCTTTCCCCAGCGTAAAGAACACCGGAGGTTCCGTGGGCGTGGTTTCTCAGGAGACTCAGCTTTCCGCGCTCAAGGCCGTTGCGTCCCTGATCAGTGAAGTCAAAACCAATCAGACAATTGCCGGACAGGAAGCCAACCAGGCGGTCGACCTGTTGGTCAACGACCTCATCCGCGCCCCGGAAGCGGTATTAAATCTCCTCGCCGCACGTTCCTACGATGATTATACCTTCAGTCACAACATCAACGTCGCCACCATTTCGCTGTTTATCGGGCAGGCTCTCGGCCTTTCCCGCGATGACATGCAGTCCCTTGGCGTCGGCGCACTCCTGCACGACGTCGGCAAACTTCGGGTGGCATTGACGGTTCTCAACAAACAAGGACGCCTCACCAACGATGAGCTGCGGGAAGTCCGGCGCCATCCGGTTATCGGGTTTTGCCTCCTGTCCCACTCCCGCGATGTGGATGAAAAGGCTCGCGGCATCGTCCTGCAGCACCATGAGCATCTGGTTGGAGACGGCTATCCACGCGGCTCACGGGGAACCCAGATTCCCTTCCTGTCGAGAATCGTCGCCATCGCCGATGTGTTTGACGCCATGACGACCGATCGGCCGTTTCGGGCCGCTCATTCCCCATATGAAGCGATGAACTATCTGCTGCGGAACACCGATCAACGCTTTGACCCGGAAATTCTGCACATGTTCCTCCGTCACCTTTCCCTGTATCCGCCGGGAACCCGGGTTCAGCTCAACACCGGCCAGTTTGCCATCGTCACTAAAGCCAACCTGAGCTCTCTTCTGCGCCCGGTGGTGAAACTGGTGAAAACCTTTGACGGACGCCCAATTCCGGATGGCCCGATCATCGATCTCCGTTTCAATCCGAATCTCTTCATCACTCGTATCAGTAAAGGCTGAGTTCAGCTTTCTGCCGGCACCAGGTTCCCCGCTCCGTCCACCGCTTCTCCGGGGCGGGCGGCAAGCAACTCCGACAACATGGGTTTTCCCGGCGGCAGCAGGGGGATTTTGGCCTGGCCGGCCATCAGCCGTTGCGTATCGAGAATCTCGAACAAAGGCCCGAAAACTCCGGGTTTATGCAACAGATTCAGTGGGTTTTTGCAACAGCCTCTAAGGATAAAAAAACAGGACGTTGAAACGAAAGGGACTCATCGGATAGCCGGGAATATCCTGATCGAAAATGTCGATCCCCAGCCCATTTATTCGGGCAAACTCCTGGAAAAAACTCCGGGGAAAATATAAATGGCGAAAGGGTCCCTGGGGATCGGTCGAATATCCCTTGATCGGATCGGCATTCCGACGTCGGAAGCTCTCGCAGGCCTCCATTTTTGCGGCATCGGGAACATCAAGGATGAGAATTCTGCCGCAACCGGCCCGCACGACTCTCAACATCTCTCGAAGAACTTGGCCGGCGTATTCTAAATTGGGGAAATAGAAAAAAACGGAATGCGAAAAGGCAGCATCGAAAAAGCCGGCCTCGAAGGGGTTCGCGGCAGCTTCTCCACAATGGAAATGCCCCTGAGGCAAAGCCCGTCTGGCTGCTTCGATAAGAGTCTGGGAATAATCCAGACCGTAAAGTTCAGGTCCCACATCCCGGAGCGGATACAGCATGGCACCGGCTCCGCATCCTATTTCAATCACTCTTGCCGCCGCACTCGCCTCGATCTTGTCCGCAATGAGCCGCGCAACGCCCAACCAATCAGACAGGCTGATCTCTCCTGTGCCGGTGTCGAAGCCGCCCCCCCGAATCAGGTCCGGAAGATCAACTCCAGTTATCTCCACGCCCTTTCGTTGCCAAACGTCGATCCAGCGGTTGTCGGGATTTGAAGGGTTTTCCATCATTCTCGCCACCTCAATCAATCGGAACCCAAACAGGCGGAAAGACCTTGCTCTGAACTGGATTGCTTCGTCGCTTCGATCCTCGCATTGTCTTAGGAACCTTCCTGTCGAGAATCGTCGCCATCGCCGATGTGTTTGACGCCATGACGACCGATCGGCTGTTTCGGGCCGCTCATTCCCCATATGAAGCGATGAACTATCTGCTGCGGAACACCGATCAACGATTTGACCCGGAAATTCTGCACATGTTCCTCCGTCACCCTTCCCTGTATCCGCCGGGATACCCGGGTTCAGCTCAACACCGGCCAATTTGCCATCGTCATCAAAGCCAACCTGAGCTTTCTTCTGCGCCCGGTGGTGAAACTGGTGAAAACCTTTAACGGACGCCCAATTCCGGATGGCCCGCTCATCGATCTTCGCTTCAACCCGAATCTCTTCATTACCCGCATCAGTAAAGGCTGGGTTCAGTTTTCTGCCGGCACCAGGCGCGCCGCTCCGTCCACCGCTTCTCCGGGGCGGGCGGCAAGCAACTCCGACAACATGGGTTTTCCCGGCGGCAGCAGGGTGATTCTGGCCTGGCCGGCCATCAGCCGCTGCGTATCGAGAATCTCGAACAAAGCCGCGGTGATTTCCGGGTCCCGGCAAATTTCCTGCAATGCCTTCCCGACAATCGCGGGGCGAACAGCACCCGCTTTGGCAAACTCGGCCGCTGCCTGCTTTTCCGCGGTACTGGTAATGATACTGACCTGATTGACCCCATCCTGCTTGATCGCCGAAGTCACCTGCCGCAAACGATTCACCACTTTCTCCTCGATCTGAGCAATCATTTGACGGTCCCGGAAATGCACCTTGCGGATGTACACGGATCCGACCTGATATCCCCATTCCAGAGAATGGCTCGTCACTTCCTTGCGAACGGCAAGACTCATGGTATGCCGATCCTCGAGCATGTCTTCCAGTTTCATATTACTCAGACACCGCACCGTCGCACTGCGCACATTTGCCGCCAACGACTGCCGCGGCTCGGTGTTTTTGAACAGAAAGGCCACCGGATCACGAATGACCATCTCATACCAAATGCCGATTCCCATGGGAGCCCCTTCTTCCGAGTTGACCGGCTGACTGCGCAGATACTCTTGATCGAGACGCACATCAATCTTGAAACACTGTCCAAGCCAGTTCACCAAGGGCGCCCGCCAACCCAAATGCCAGAAGAGAAAATACAGTCCCGGCTCACGCAGGATGCCGATGACATTGCCAAACAGCACATACACCCGGGTTTCCCCTTCCGGAATAATGGTGTAGAAGCCGACCAGCTCAAAGAAGGTCAGGAGAAGCGCCCACCCAAGCTTGATACCAACGACGGTCAGGAAGAACCCAAAGAAGAATTCGTTCATTCCTTCACCTCCACAAACACCCGCTCGGCTTTGGTCAGCAATTGCTGTTTGACATTCCGCAGATAGGCGGGCAGCACCCCCGACCCGCTCTTTTTCAATAGCCGGAGCTGTTCGGCCAGACTGGTCAGCGGTTCCACTTCCGACTGGGCCCGCAGGGTTTCGATTTCCGTCGCTCGCCGGGACTGAACGATCTTCTGGTCCGCGCCGGCCTGGGCCAGACTGATATCGGAAGAGACTTCGTTGTAGGCGGTATTGATAGCCGCCAATGCCCGCTCCACTTCAGCGGGGGGATCGATACTGGTGATGAGAGAGGCATCCAGAGCCACGCCGTAACGTGCACTCGAAGAGACGCATTCCCGCATCATGTGCTCGTTGATTTCGTGAAGGTTCTTCCGCAGATCATTGATGGAAA
>Ga0351879_1123_pt1 | contig 16429 bp, 16 predicted proteins | sample BONcelFGM3001D15_FD_206782 | JGI IMG/M metagenome (GOLD analysis project Ga0351879, IMG submission 206782) | Enriched cells from coal bed in the Powder River Basin, Montana, United States - BONCAT cells FGM rep3 HSBNCT.FGM.300.1.D15 ... | reverse complement strand
TGCGCAGCATGTGGCCCTGAATCTGGTGGCTGTGCGCGATACGGGCGAATCCCGGGGTGTGGAGAAGCTGGATAACCGCGTGGCCAGCGTGAGCGCGCGTGCGGCCGCGCCCGGCGGATGGGACCTGTTCGGGGAGTTTGCTGGCGCGGACACGGATTTTCTGCTGGCCGGGCAGGATGCGTCCAGCACGGCGCTGCAGTTACAGGCCAAGCGCAAGACGCGCCATTCCACCCTGGATCTCAGTTACGAGAACACGGGTTCGGATTTCTTTTCGGAATCCGCGAATTTTACGCAGGGCAAGCACGAGTGGTCCGCACTGTGGAACGCCAAGCCGCACCCGCGCGTGACTCTGGGCCTGGGGCACCGCAACCGGTTGCTCAAGGGCAATCACACGTATATCTATCCCACGCTGCTGAGCCTGGCGCCCTGGGCGTCGCGGTCCAAGTTCAAGGTGGATGTGCGGCGCAATTACGAGCGCACCACCGGGTTAAGCCGTTCCATAGTGGATAATCGCCGCCTGGATGTGCGCGACATGCTCGGCAGTGTGACCGCACAGGCGTCCCTGGGGCGGCGCAAAACTAAAGACAACAGCGGCCAGGCGGCCTTTCGCACCACGTACGATTACAAGGCCCAGTTCCTGGTGAATCCGCGGGTGTTGTGCGTGGTGCAGTCCAACAAGGAAAAACGCCAGAATTCTTCGACGCCCCTCACCCGGTTCGCCCAGGCCCGGTTTACGGTGGAATTGGGGGACTGGACTGATATGAGCATCACCCTGGAGCGCTATTACAATGCGTCGCGCAACAGCCGCGCAGGCGCCATTCTGGGGTTCCGCCACCTGGATATCAAAACAGACACCGAGTATTTGTTCGATTACTCCTTTATGAATTACCCCGAACATAATGACCACAGTTTCAAAATGCGTTATAATATTTATCGATGACCTGTCAGAGGGAATTAATAATAGATATTAAATTGTATAGGTGTTTTAATGGTTCGACAAAATGAAAATGGAGGAATTCGATGAGAGCAAAGACCATGGTTGCAATTCTTATCGGGATGTGTCTGTGCGCGGGGCTGGCGGCGTTTCACCAGTCAACGTTTGCGGCCAAGCAGCAGAAAGCCACGCTGACCGGGGTTAAGGGCAAGGTGGCGGTGCAGGCCAAGGGAACGAGCACGTGGAAAACCGCCACGAATAATATGGACGTCAACGCAGGGGACATGGTGCGCACCAGCAGCGGTTCGTCTGCTATTATCAAATTCAGTGACGGCAGCATGGTCAAGCAGGGCCCCATGGCGAGCATGACTATCGGCGCGCTCGACGGCACTGCGGGCAACGCCAAAACCAAGCTGGATGTGGACTCGGGCAAGACCTGGGCCCGCGTGCGCAAGGTAGGCGCTGATTCTTCGTTCGACGTGGAGACCCCCACGGCTGTGGCTGGTGTGCGCGGCACGTTCTTCTCGTCTGAAGCCGAGGAGGACGCGAGCACGTTCGACGTTTTTGATGGCCAGGTCATGGTCAGCAGTTCGGCTGATCCCTCCCAGAGCGTGGCTGTGAATGCGCATGAGCGCACCACCGTGGCCGAGAACAAGGCCCCGGCCGCACCCTCGCAGATTCCGGCCGCCGAGGAAAACGAAGGGCGCGGCGGGTTCTCCGAAGAGGAGTACACCAGCGCCACGTTCGAGATCCAGTTGAAGGTTTTGCGCATGACCGGGTTTTTGCCGCAGATTTTACAGTTGGGGTCCTTGAGTTCCGTGGAATCCAGGGTGCGGCCGCACGAGCCGCATTCATCGCCGCGCGCACCGGGCTTGCCGCAGTGCGGGCACGTGCCCGAGATATAGCGGTCGGCCAGGAATAAGTCGCACGATTCGCAGTAATATTGTTCTTCGGATCGTTTCTCGATATGGCCGAGTTCATCCAGGCGTTTGTAGAATTCGCAGGTCATGGGGTAATGCGGGTCCTGGCGCGAGGTCTGCGAAAAATTATCAAAACTGATGTTCATGCGGTCAAAGATGGACTTGATGAGCGCATGGTTTTCGGCCACATGCTCCTGGGGCGTGATGCCGCGCGCCTCGGCGCCGATGGTGATGGGAATGCCGTGGTCGTCCGAGCCGCCCACGTAAATGATATCGGCGCCGCGCATGCGGTGGTAGCGCACAAAAATGTCCGCGGGCATGTATGCGCCGGCGATGTGTCCGAAATGAATGGGCCCGTTTGCGTATGGCAGGGCTGAAGTAACGAGGATCTTGCGGTTATCCATGGCGTGGTGAATCTCCCTCAAACAATGGCCGCGGCGGGGGCGGCGGTGTCTGGTCATTTTAGCATCGGTCCGCGCAAAGCTCAACCGCGCCGCGGACCCGGTTCATAGCATGAAACGCGGGCGTCGCAAGTGCAAGTTTTTCGGCGCTCGCGGGTGGCGGCAATAAAACTTGGCTGATATGGACTTTGCAATAGCGCCGCTTTTCAGCCATGAATCAGCCTTTCTTGAAAATTAATGATAAAATATGCGGGAGTTGTTGGCATTGGTCCATCTATAAGGTAAGGTTACTCCAATTTTGTCAATTCAAGGTTGGATAGAATCGAAGTGGGAATTATTATAAGGAATGTCGAATTTATGATGAAAATTTGCCAAACCAACGATAAAGGCTTTTCATACAACTATGGACAAAACAAACTTATACAAACAGTTTAGAGCATTAGGCCATAAAAAAGACGACTGCTCAAATACGATATTTGAATTGATGTTGGATGCAGCAAATTATGCGAATAAAAACGATATCGTGCTGGATCTTGGCGCGGGTGAATGCCGCTACAAGTTTTTTTTCGAGCATAGCAATTATATTTCGTTGGATTTCGGGAAAGGCGATCAAACCTGGAATTATACAAAGCTTGACATTATGGGAGATATCACCAATCCCAAATTCATTAAAGACAACAGCGTGGATTTGTGTTTAAACACCAGTACGTTAGAACATCTCCCTGAGCCTTTTCAATTTTTTGATGAAATAGCCCGAATCCTCAAGCCAGGTGGCCGACTATATTTATATGTCCCGTTTCTAATTGCAGAGCACCAGGAACCATACGATTATTTCCGATATACACGTTATGGGTTGGAGCACATTTCACGTAAAAGCGGACTCAAGATCTTAAAAATAACCCCTTCAAACAAACCACTGCAAACGGCAATAAGGCTCTTGACAGGCGGCATCCGGCTGGCCAAGCCGCAAAATTATGGCGTTAAAGTAATTCTCAAAGCATTCAGGTTGATTTTCGAATGGTTCGTAACTCCAATTTTTGATTATCTTGATAGGTTCTCAATGAATGATTCCTCCCCATTGTGCTGGATACTCATTGCAGAAAAAGAAGGAGAACGGAACAATTCAATGTGCCAAAGCCCGGAAGGTTTGTTATCAATATTATGTTGCCCCGACTGCAAATCAGAATTGAACAACACAAATGATAAAGCCACCTGCAATAAGTGCGGAAAAACATATACAGACACCAACCAACAAATTTCTTTTGAGTAAGATTACAGACTTATGGCTTACAGTCGCCCGCGCGGGCGAGAATATCCTGCTCGGATAAAACCGCCTGCAGGGCGCCTCCGCCGGGTGCGGGAAAGCCTTTGACATGGATGTGCGCCAGGGTGAATGGTTCGGCCGGATCTGGCACAGAATCCTGTCCGCACAGCAGACGCGCGGTTTGCGCCCACACGTCGGCCGTAACCGTGGCCAGCACTCTTTCTTTTCCAATCAAACGGTTAAATTCTTTGATGAGCCGCTCCGCGGATCCGCCCGGCGCGCACGCTTTGGAGGCGGAAATAAAACATTTCATCTTCTGGCTCTGTATTGCCCCAGATGGAAATGGAGAGAGACCTGAGTGAAAAGGTGATGGGATGCCGCGCCCGATAAAACGTCTCCATGACTCAACGCCTCCGCAGTGTGCCTGGATATGCGTGGTCGCAGCATTGTATTCACTTCACGGGCGCAGAAAATCAAATGCAGGGGCGTGCATTTATGCAACGGCGCCGTATGCGGAACCATGGCATGCGGCGTTATTTGGCATGCGAAAAAAAACGGATTGATTTCAAGAAATCGGGGAGGCGGGATTCGAACCCGCGGCCTCGTGCACCCAAAGCACGCGCGCTAACCGGGCTGCGCCACTCCCCGGGATGCCAATCAATTGTAATGATCGCACGCGTCCGCGTCAATTTGCATTATTGGCGCAGGCTATGCCTTGGCGAGGTGGTATGTTTTGATTTTGTCGTACAGGGTGGCGCGCGTGATGCCCAGCACGCGCGAGGCGCGGCTCACGTTCCAGCCGGCGTAGTCGAGCACGGACTGGATATGGCGCTTTTCCACTTGCTTGATGGTGAGCATTTCCGCGCCGCCCTCGCCCCCGCTGCGGGTTACGATGTCCAGGGGCAGGTCTTCGATCCAGATGACCCCGCGGTCGTTCATGAGCACGGCGTTCTGGATCATGTTGCGCAGTTCGCGCACATTGCCGGGAAAGTGGTACCGCTTGAGAAAGCTGAGGGCCGCGTCCGAGATGCGCTTGACGCTGCGGCTGTATTGTTTGTTGTAGCGCGCGATGAAATAGTCCACGAGCAGGGGGATGTCTTCGCGGCGCTCGCGCAGGGGTTTGATGTGCAGGGAAAATTCGTTGAGGCGGAAGAACAGGTCCGAGCGGAACTTGCCCATGTCCACGGCGCTCTGCATGTTGATGTTGGCGGCGGCCAGGATGCGCATGCCGGCGCTGGCGCGGGCCGGTTCGGGACGGCACTGCAGGAGTTTGAGCACTCCGGCCTGGGCTGGTTCGGACAAGTCGCCCACGTCGTCCAGAAACAGGGTGCCGCCGGCCGGCAGTTCCAGGCCCCCTGCTTCGGCCCCGGGGCGCGCGGAAAAACATTCGTGCGGAAGCGCGGAGCTGTTGATTGCGGCAAAGGAATGGCCTTTGCGCTTGCTGCGCGCGTGAATGGTGCGCGCCACCAGTTCCTTGCCCACGCCCGTTTCCCCGGTGATGAGGATGGGCGCATCCGTGGCGGCAAGCCGTTCAATCAGTTCCAGTTGTTCGCTGAGAAATGCTTTGCTGCCTACAATTTCAAGGTCTGCTTCGTGTGTTTCCATGCCATCCCCCGCAGTCCGTTTTTGCGGAACATAATCCAAAAACCGGATTGGCTTGTTTTGAACAGAATCCGCATGCGGTTTGTAAGAAAAAGTGACGCTTGTGTTTTTATACTACACAAGGCCCACCAAGTTTTGCATATCCTGCTTGTTTTGTCAACAGGGGATCAAGCAATAAAATTTGTGCCGCTGTGAAATCCAAATAACAACAGGCGCTTTTATGAGTGAAAAGGATATTGCGATTTTGGATAAATTGGTTGTTTATTCTGAATCGCCGGATGGTTCATCGGCTTCGGCTGCTGGTTCCGCGGGTTTGGCTTCATTGGGCATGAAGATAATTTCTGTGTTTACGAGGCGGGGTTCTTTGCTGGAGATCTCGTTCTGGAGCATTTTTTCGGGCACGGGAACCGGGGCCACGTTGGAAGGGTCGGCATTGATGGATTGCAGAAGTTTGAGGGTTTCATCGGCTGGCATGTTGAGCACGACTTTGCCGTTCTGCATCTGTGCGGCGCCCGAGTCCAGCAGGGGCTGCAATTGTTTCATCATGGCTTGCTGCTGCACGAGGGGCTGTCCGCTGCGCGCTTTGAGGATGATGCTCAAGGCAGGCAGTTTCTTTTTCTCTTTTGTATCCTTTTTAGTGTTTTTAGACGAGGCGGGCGCGGGCTTGCTGGCTGAGGGTTTGTCTGCCATTGTTGCGGACGCCGAGGGACTTGCGGCCGCGGAAGCGGGCAGACTCCTACTGGCAACGGACCAGGACAAACCGGACAGGGCATCATCGCTTTTTTCTGAATCGGCCAGTCTTTTTTCGCCGGCCGCGCCGCCAACGCCGCTTAGTTCGGAGAAGGGTTTCAGGGAGCGTGCTTTGGGTGCTGAAGCGCCGTCGGCAATGGCGGGCAGGGATCCGGGTCCTGCGCCGGAGGCTGTTCTGGCCAGGGCCAGGGTTTCTTCCACCATGATATCCAGTGAGTTCACGCGAACGGATTCGCGCGGCTTGGGTGCGCGGCCCCTGAATGTGTTTGAGGAGGGCTGGGCCGGGGTTGCGGGCTGGGCCGGCATGCTGCGCGCCACTGCGGTTTCCTGTGCGCTGCGGGCTGTGGGCTGGTCCTGGGCGGCGTGGGATTCGCCTGACAGGCCTTCACTGGATTCGTCGGCATCCGGCAAGGCCTCATCGTCAAGACTATTTAAAGAAAGCGTTTCGGGTTCTGTCGGTGATTTTTCTTCCAAACCGCGGGCGTATTCCCGGGCGGCTGTGGCGGCCGGGGTCTGAAGCTCGGCGCGGGCGCTGGTTTGTGCGGCTTTATGCGTTGTGATTTTCTGGTGATCGCCGATGGTGTCAAAAATATAGTAGGAGCCGCCCCCGAGGATGGCGAGCAGGAAAGTGGCGGCCAGAGCGAACCGGCCCACGGTGGAGGCCCGGGACGCGGTGAACAGGCTGCGCGCCTTGCTGCGCCTGGGGATGAGCCGCTCTTTTTCCATAATAATGCGGATGTTTTCTGCCATGTTGGGCGGTGAGGGCACGGCGCCGTACTGGTGCATGAAGTCGCGTGTGCTGCGGTACGCGTCGAGTTCGTGTCGGCAACTGGGGCATTCTTCCACATGCGCGGCCACCTGGCGGTTTTCGAACTCGCCGAGTTCGTGGTCCAGGAAAGCGTTGAGTTGTTCACGCACTTGGTGGCAGTCCATGGTATTCATCACCCGCCTGCTTCCAGGCAGCCCATTTGTGTGAGCTTTTCGCGCAGCAGAAGCCTGGCGCGCGCGATGCGGCTCTTCACGGTTCCCAGGGGGATACTTACGATTTCTCCGATCTCCTCGTAACTGAAATCATTGACGTCTTTAAGCACAATGACTTTGCGGTAGGTTTCGGGCAGATCCTTGATGGCTTCGGTGAGCATTGCGCTCAAAGTGTTCTGTTCGAGTTTCCTTTCGGGTGCGTCGGTTTCGTCCGGCACCAGGGCCAGGGGGTCCAGCTCGCCGGTCTGCTCGGGGTCCTGCGCCACGTGCTGCTTGTACTTATCGCGGATGCGGTAGTAGGCAATGGCGTTTTTGCACGTGGAGGAAGCGATGGTAAAGAGCCACGTGCTGAACTTGCCGTCTCCGCGGTAATTGCCCAGGTAGCGAAACGCCCGCAGAAAAATGTCCTGCGTGACTTCGCGGGAGTTCTGGTAGTCTCCCAGCATGCGGAGGGTGAAATTGAACACCCGGTTTTCGTATCGCTGCACGAGCATGTCGAAAGCCCTCATGTCGCCGTCGCGGAAACGGGCTACAAGTTCCGCATCCTCGGCGGCCTGGTCTTCGCTGGCTTGCCCCGCAGGCAGCATGCGTCTCATCGGTCCACGTTCTTATTTCTACTTTGTTGGACAGGCGGGTGCGTGATTTGTTCCCGCGCCGCCGACTGATTTATGGCCACGGGCTCGCACGCACAGGGTCCGGCGCCCGCCATCCATCGGTCATTCTTCAACTATTCTATATAGTATCCTTGATATTGAGAATCCCTCGAACCTTATTGTGATCCCGCCAAATATGCTATAATGATCGATCAGCGGCCTTTGAGCCGCAGGATTTTGACATGCAAAACAGTTCCAGGGAGACGGATATGAAAAGGACAACCGTGCCTGTGATCGTTGTGCTGGCCCTGCTGGCCGCGGCCCTGCCCGCCCGCGCGCAGATGGGCCCGCCCGTGCTGCAGTCCGTGCTGCGCATCGAGACACACTCGGACTCAAACAACCCCGACGATTATGTGTACAAGATGATCAGCCTCAGCCGGCAGCTTGAAGGCGGCGTCATCGGCAATGTGTTCTATGTATACAAACACAATCTCGAGGAAAGCAACAGCGGCGGCCACATTGCCGGGGTGAACATCATCAAGATGTTTTCGGACGAGACCATGTTCATGTTCGGGTATTCATACAACAAAACCGACGAGCGAAGCCTCGGCGCCGATAATTACGACAAGGACCGCTGGGTTCTTGGCCTGCACTATTTCCCGATCAAGGATGAGCGCGGCAACCGGCTCACGCTCAGCTCTGTGTACAACACGCAGACCGACTGGTCCGAATCCCGCGCCATTGATTTCGGCATCGCCTACAAAGCCGTGTTCAGCGATGACTGGTCCGCGCGCATGGGCTACAAGTACACCCACGGCCTGGGCGCTGTGGACACCCACCTGCTCAATCAGTGGAACATTGATTTTTCATGGAAACTCAACAAGCTCATGACCCTCGACTTCGGCTACCTGTTCGTGGACAAAGTCTTTTCCGTGCCCGCGCCAGGCGCCCAGCCCGAGGACGACAATGTGTTCCGCATGGGCCTGAAGTACTCCTACAAATGACCCGACATACCGGGAGGTATCTGCAATGCGCAAATTGACTTCAATTATGATCCCGCTGCTGTTCGCGGCCCTGCTTCTGGGAACCGTGGCGCGCGCCGCCGATGAGGTGGAAGCGTTCTCTGTGAAAGGCGCCGTGGAATTCGCCAAAAAAGGCTCCAGCACCTGGATGCCGCTCGCCAAGGGCGTGCTCCTTGCACCCGGATACACCGTGCGCACAGGCGCCGACGGCAGCGCGGTGCTGCGCTGGTTCGGGGGCAACGCCGCCAAACTCGGCCCCTCCACCCTGTTCACCGTGGACGACCTGGCCCAAAAGGGAACGTCCGAAACCACCAAGCTCGATCTGGCCCAGGGCAGCGCGTATGTGAAAGCCAAAAAAGCCGCGGTGGCCGGTGAAAGCAATTTTGAGATTAAAACCCCCACCGCTGTGGCCGGCGTGCGCGGCACCGAGTTCCTCACGGAAATCGGCGATGCAGGCAAAGCCACGTTCGCGGTTACCGACGGCCAGATCTCGGTCGAGGCCCAGAGCATCACGGTTATTTTGGACACCAACTACATGATTTCCGTGGAATCCGGCATGCCGCCCGGAGAGATCTTCAGCATCTCCGACGACATCAAGGTCCGCCTGGAATCCGATTCCCAGGAAGTGAAACAGGCGTCCGAGGCCCCGGCTGCCGAGCCCAAAAAAGAAGAAGAAAAGAAGGAAGAGAAAAAAGAGGAAAAGAAGGAAGAAAAGAAAGAAGAGAAAAAAGAAACCAAAACAGAACAGCCAGCGCCCAAACCGCCCGCCAAAGCCTCAGACGGCACGGAGGCTGCTGCGGCTATAGACGCGGCCGTGGACTTGCTCACCAACGATCTCATTGAGCAGGATGTGCTCAATATAATTCTGGATGATGTGGTCACACCAGTGCTTAACTGCTGCACCCAGTAACACGCATTGTCTCAGGATTTTGGCAACACAAAACCTGTGCAAGAGACAAGGGAGAGAATTATATGAAACGAATATTCACACTCGGATTCGGACTCAGCAGCCTGACGCTTTTAATCGGCCTCATTCTGGCCGGATGCGGCGGTGGAGGCGGCGGAGGCGCCCTGCCCTATGTGCCCAATTCCCTGGGCCGCACCTGCGTGGCCCCGGGCGGCGCTGTGAGCAATTCCGCACGCATGGCTGCAGCCACAATCTCTCCCTATGCCGGGTACTGGACCGGCACGTTCACGGCCGGCGCGTCTCTGACCGGAACCATGACCATGGCCATCAGCAATGACGGCTCCACGTTCACAGGCACTGTATCCGGAACCAACGGGTCCTGCGGCGCGGTGTCCATTGCCTTCGCCGGAACCATCAGCGGCAACACCATTTCGTTCACATCGTTCTCGGGAACCGACGGGTGCGGAACCATTACCGGATCCATGTCCGCCACGGGCAGCCCTTCGGGTTCGGTATACATCTCAGTGAGCGGCACGCTCACGCATTCCACGCAGGGTTCGCTCACAGCATCCGCCATGCTCACCCCGCGCCAGGGCGTTATCCAGTGTGTTCAGATTAACACCGCTTCGGAAATGTCCCTGAAAACCACGTCCGTAACGTATCCGGCCACGGAATCGTTTTTCATCACTGTATACGACAATGACTGCACACCCATGCCCGCGTGGAGCACAGTGTCCTGGAGCGCGGACAGCGCCATCGGCACAATCTCCAGCACCGGCGTATTTACGCCCATCAGTGGGACAAGCTCGGTGCAGGGCTATGTGTACGCTTCATTCCAGGACCACACGGACAGTGTGCTCGTGACCGTGAACGGCGACACCACGGCGCCCACGGTGTCCTCATTCAACCCGGCCAGCGGCGCCACCACCGTGGCCGCGGACGGCCCCACGTTCAAGGTCATTTTCAGTGAAAGCATGAACAGCTCTGTGGACCTCAACAATGCAACCACGCTCAGCGCGTCCGGCTTCAGCCTGGTCATGCAGCGCGCGGACACCGGCGGCACGGTCACCATCAACGCAGCCAACGCCCTGTCTTACGGCGCGTTCTCCTGGATGACCACCACCAACACCAACGACACCCTGGCGTTCACGCTCATGAGCAGCGCCACCCTGGAAGCCGCGGGCCTTAAAACCCTTAAGGCCAACCGCACATACAACATCACAAGCTGGACCGCACCGTCCAACCTGACCGACACATCGGGCAATGCGCTCAGCACCACGGGCCTCAGCACCACCGGCTCCTTCACTGCGACAAATGACACCACCGCGCCCCAGGTCTCATCCTTGTGGCCCGGCGCAGGCGCCACCAATGTGGCCAACGACCAGCCCGTGTTCCGTGTCTATTTCAATGAATCCATGGACCACACCATGAGCCTCAACAACAGCGCCACGCTCACGGCCTCGGGGTTCAGCATCACGCTCCAGAAAGCATCTTCCGGCGCCACCATAACCATCGACGCCACCAACGCCCTGGCCTACGGCACATTCATCTGGATGTCCACAACCTACGACAACGACACCCTGGCCTATGCGCTCAAAAGCAACGCCACCCTGGGCGCCAACGGGCTCTTCACCCTGGCGCCGGCAACACTCTATTACATCACCAGCCGCACCGTGCCCACCAACCTCAAGGACCAGGCCGGCAACGCATTGAACACAACAACAAATATCCCCACCACGGGATCCTTCACCACGCAGCCGTAACCGCTGCTATCGGCGCAATTCCATCGTATCATCGCCGGCCCGCAAGGGCCGGTTTTCTTTTTCTGATTGAATCTCACTTGGCAGAAGATCATTTTCGATCCATCCATCATGATTTAATCCCTTTGCACTTTTCTTTATATAAGGTACAATCATTCCTATGCAGCACGGGACGCGGCGGAGCGCCCGCACACATTCATCTCACAGCCAAAGCCTTCCGCCGCACGAAAAACTAATCCGTATCGGCCTCCGGAAAAAACTGAACGCTCATGACCAAAAGGAGTTTTCACTATGTGCGGAATCGTGGGATACATCGGCAGCGGTGAAGCCACAGAATATATCTTCGACGGGTTGAAGCGGCTCGAATACCGCGGCTACGACTCGGCGGGCATCGCCACCATCGCGGGCGGGTCCATGGACCGGCGCCGCGGCGAGGGCAAACTCATCAACCTGGAAAAGAAACTGCGCGACGAGCCCCTGGCCGGAACCATCGGCATCGGCCACACGCGCTGGGCCACGCATGGCCGCCCCACCGAGTTCAACGCGCACCCGCACACCGACGGCTCCGGCAAAATCACGGTGGTGCATAACGGCATCATCGAAAATTACATGCCCCTCAAGGAAAAGCTCATTGAAAAAGGCCACCGCTTCGTGTCCCAGACCGACACCGAGGTGCTGGCGCACCTGATCGAGGACGAGTTCGACGGGGACCTTGAAGCGGCCGTGCGCGCGGCCCTCAAGCGCGTTGAGGGCGCGTACGCCATCGGCGTGATCTCCACCCACGACCCGGACACGCTCATCGCGGGCCGCAAAAGCAGCCCCCTCATCCTGGGCCTGGGCGACAATGAAAACTTCATCGCGTCCGATGTGCCCGCCATCCTGCCCTACACCCGCAAGATCATTTACCTTGAAGATGAGGAAATCGCCGTGCTCACCCGCGCGGGCGTCACGGTCAAGGGGCTCGACGGCAACGTCATTGAAAAGAAAACAGAGACCATTGAGTGGAACCCGGTGCTGGCGGAAAAAGGCGGCTATGACCACTTTATGCTCAAGGAAATCTATGAGCAGCCCCAGGTTATCCGCAACACCATCGGCGGGCGCACCGACGAGGAGCACGCCAAAATTTATCTCGAAGAAATGGCCCTCACCGTCGAGGAAGTCAAGAAACTCAAGCACATCTATATCGTGGCCTGCGGCACGGCCTATTACAGCGGCTTCGTGGGCAAGTACATGATCGAACAGCTCGCGCGCGTGCAGGTGGAAGTGGATTTCGCGTCCGAGTTCCGGTACCGCAACCCCATCGTGGACGAAACCACGCTCGTGATCGTAATCTCCCAGAGCGGCGAAACCGCGGACACCCTGGCGGCCCTGCGCGAAGCCAAAAAGCGCGGCGCCAAAGTCATCGGCATCGTGAATGTCAAAGGCAGCAGCATCGCGCGCGAGGTGGACGGGGTCCTGTACATCCACGCCGGGCCAGAAATCGGCGTGGCCAGCACCAAGGCGTATATGGCCATGCTCATCGCCCTCATCCTCATCGCCATCCAGTTCGGCCGCATGCGCGAGCTGGTCGACGTGCCCGAAGCCCGGCGCCTCATCCGCGAACTCAAGCGCCTGCCCCGGCTCATTGAGCGCACCCTGGCCGATGTGGGCGACCTCCAGGAGATTTCCGAGGCGTACTTCGAAGCGCGCGACTTCCTGTACCTGGGCCGCGGCATCAACTTCCCAACCGCCATGGAAGGCGCGCTCAAGCTCAAGGAAATCTCCTACATCCACGCCGAGGCCTACGCCGCCGGCGAAATGAAACACGGCCCCATCGCCCTCATCGACCGCAATATGCCCGTGCTGTGCATCGCCACAAAATCCGACACCTACGACAAGGTGCTGAGCAACATCCAGGAAGTCAAGGCGCGCGAAGGCCACATCATCGCCCTGGTCACCGAGGGCGACGAGGAAATCCTCAAGTACACGCGTGACGTGATCACCGTGCCCGAGACCGAGGAAGTCCTGTCCCCCATCGTCAACGTAGTGCCGCTGCAACTTCTCGCCTACTACATCGCCCTGCGCCGCGGCTCAGATGTGGACCAGCCCCGCAACCTGGCCAAATCGGTTACTGTGGAATAGCACAAACAGCGAGCATACAATATGTGAATAATCCAGACTGAAGGTGAGCGGGATGACAAAAATCCAGGGATTCCGTGTCAAAAACTTCCGGGTATTGAAGGATATCACTCTCGGCAGGTTATGGAACACGCAAAGAGAAGAATCCTTGACGCCCATGAGCGCCGTTATTGGCAGACTGAAGTCCGGAGTATCTCATTATTTAATCGAGCCTGAAAGGTTGTCATTGCGAGACGGCCCGGAGGGACGGCGTGGCAATCTCAAGAATGAACGCGTAGCAATCCTGTTCGTAAATCAGACAATCAGTGCTTATCAAATGATATCAATCGCATCGTGTATTGCTCCTATTATTTTTAAGATGGCTGTTTGCTATATTGGTGCGACCGGGTAGCTTCGCAAACATTCTTTGGATTGCCACATCACTTCGTTTCGCGATGACAGATCCAGAGGCGAACCATGCTTGAGTTACTGCTTACAGACCCCGGACTGAAGTCCGAGGAATTCTGTTCGATTAAAATCCATTCCGTTAAACAGCGCCCCCCCCCGGAAAGGATCCAACTTAAATATCTATTTTATTTATTTGGCCTCCTGAAACTTTCAAGAATCCTTCAAATGTAATCCGCGCAAATACAGATTGACAACTAAATAGAGACACAATATTGTATCGTTTATGACATGACACAAAAGCGACAAGTTTAAGAAGCTTGATCATATAAGGACATCAAGGGACATTCTCAGAATCTCAAAAGAGAATCCGATGCGGCAGCTTAAGGGCGTAACAACGCTTGAGTGAATTGCGGGCGTGCTCGTGGAGCGCCCGTGGCGAGATTTCACGATATTTCATAATGAAAAATTGAAAAGGTGGAAGTTCAATGCGGCAAAACATCAGAATAGCAATTCATATCATACTTGCGGCGATATGTGTCGCCGGCAGCGCATGCGCAAAACCCGGCCCCACGGTATCCGGATTTTCCCAACGGGTAGAATATCACTCGAAAACAGAGAATTCGAACTCGGCGAATTTCGGCAATGAATTGTACATGTACAACATGCTGTTCATGGCCAGGCAAATCGACGAGGGGATGATTGGCACACTGTCATATATCCACCAATACGCGATGCGCGATGAACAGACGATTGCGGATATTGCCAACGTTTCTCTGTCTCAGAGACTCACCCCGAACTGGAAGACCGCGTATTCTTACACGTTCGTGGATCTGAACAGCAGGGCCGCAAATGCGCAAGTCAAAGCCACATGCTCGGCCGATTCTTCCGGAACATCGTTCTACTGTCCGGAATCAAAATCCGATTGGATTGGCTTGAGCGTAGAATACAACACGAACCCAGGATACATCGACAAGCACACAATCAAAGCGTCGCTTTCGTACAACACCACCACCGACTTCAGCGAAAGCAAGTCCCTGGTTCCCAAGCTCCTTTATCAAACACGGATAAACAATCGCTACGATTGGGAAGTGGCCTACCAGATGATCTACAACCTCAAGGCAACGGCCACTGTGGACAGGGAAATCACGGCGAACCAGTATTTCCTCACATTCGGCATCAAACCCGGCGTTTTGGACAAAGTGCAGTTGCAATACGTGTTCAGCGACAATACATACAACGGCAACCCTGGCAATGACAATATTTTCCGAGTGAACTACAACCACATGTTCAAGCGGAAAAGGTAACATGCGGACAGCCGAAAAGGAGACAAGGGCATGGTAAGGATATTCAGGATAATCATATTTGCGGCAATCATCACCGCCACAATGGCCATGGCCGCGCTGGCCGCGCCTGTTACGGCGCACATCACGCGAATGTCTGGCGACGTTTCCATTAAAGCAGAGTCCGGCAGCGCCTGGTCCCCGGCAAAGACCGGGGCCAAAGTTGTGAAAGGCGATTCCGTGAAATGCGGCGCGAATGCCTCCGCCTTTATAAGCTGGGGCGACAATACAATCAAGCTTAACGCAATGTCGGTTTTCACGGTCATCGCACTGGACAAGGACCTCGTCACGGAAAAATCCGCCCTCAAGCTCACCGAAGGAAAGATTTTCGCCCGCGTGGGCAAATTAAACACGGATTCGGTCTTCACCATCCAGACGCCTTACGCCATTTCGGGTGTCCGGGGCACTGCTTTTGAGGTGACCGTTGAAAAATTCTCAGTGCTCGAAGGCTCCATCTTTGTAAAAGCACTCGATACCGAAGTGATCGTCGACGCGGGCATGTATGTGGACGTGTCGCCGGAGGGCGCGATCAGCCAGCCCGAAACTCTGCCGCAGGACAACCTGCATATCCTCCAGCAGGTCCTCGAAGAATGCAAGGATATATCGGTGGAGCAAACCACCATCCTGGACACGGGCGCGACAATCAACGACGTGATTGAGACCACCACCAACGTTATTCCCGCCATGGACATGCTCCCCGAACTGCTTCCCGGCCATGGCGGACTGCAATTCAGCATTGACATCTCGGAATGAAGACATTTGAACCCGCACGGCGTCACCGTGAACAACCGGAGGAAATAATGAAAGAACAACAAGAGAAACCAGCCAAATACGGAATGGCGATCATCTTTGCAGCATCCCTCACGGTGTGCGTTTTCGCCGCGGCGCTCTTTATTTCCGGGTGCGGAGGCGGCTGAGGGAACAGCGCCGCGCCAAATTCATCCCAAAGGGGTATGAGCGTCAGCCTCAGCCTTCCGAGGCAGGCCCTGGCCCCGGGCGATTCCTACAGTGTTGACGTATCCATCAAAACCATCAGCGCCACGGGCGCGTCGGACGCGGTGGTGGCCACGGCAACCGCCCAAATGGCGTACGACGCAGCCAACAGCCGCTTCTACACCACGTCTCCGGTTTCGATTCCTAACATCCCGGTGGGCACGAATTACTTGCTCGAAACCATCATCAATGTCACCACCGCCACATCGACTCACCCGGTCTCGTATGCGGGCGCCATCATCGACATATCCGACGGCGCATGGAACAACGTCACCGTGAGCCCGGCCACGTCACTGGCCGCAATGGCCATGATGCGACACGGAGTCCAGAATTCCCTCGCTCTGGCTTCCATCCCCTCAAATATGGAAGCCGCCATAAGCAATGCAATTTCCGAATTCACCGCAAGCGCGCCGACCTACGCGAAAAGCTTCTACAGCAGTTTCCTGGCCACGCACAA
>Ga0351879_1096_pt1 | contig 16588 bp, 13 predicted proteins | sample BONcelFGM3001D15_FD_206782 | JGI IMG/M metagenome (GOLD analysis project Ga0351879, IMG submission 206782) | Enriched cells from coal bed in the Powder River Basin, Montana, United States - BONCAT cells FGM rep3 HSBNCT.FGM.300.1.D15 ... | reverse complement strand
GCGTGGCAGTTCCGCCATATCATTTTAACAGCTTGCAGGCAAAATATCTATTAACAAATTATTAACATTGGTAACTTTTTCACCCTCAAGGGGCATGGACACGTCCAGGAAAATGAATATGATGAAGGAAATGACGCCTGCAAATAGAAATCCCGGTACTATATTTGCAGGCATGGAGGGTAAGATGATACTCTGCTTCCGCTGCGGAGAGATGAACGACCCCAGGGAAAATTACTGCCTGAAGTGTGGTGCCACCCTGCCCAAGCTGGCTTACAAGATGGAAATGCCGTCGGTGGACATGGTGCTGGACCTTTACTACAAGTTTGCCGGCGTTATCGACAAGGTGAGGAACGGCCAGGCTTCAGTCAGCCAGTTTGAGGAGTTCCTGGTGAAGCAATACGAGAAGCAAAAGGCATACGAGCAGGCCCTGCACGACCTGGAGATTCCCGACAACCTGGCCCACGAGTTTGAAGAGGAATTCGAGGTGGGCTTCCAGGGAATCGACCGGGTTAACGAGGGAATGGAGATTATGAGCTTTTACCTGGAAGACAGGAACGACGATCACCTGGATCACGGAATGGCGCTGATACTGGAAGGGAGCGAGCTGATTCACAAGGCAAAGCTGATCAACAGGAAGCGGGATCGCTGCCAGTCGCAGGTGGCCGACCTTCAGCGGATGTTCAACGACATGGAACTGTGATGCTGTTTCTTCCCGTATTACAATTTTCCAGAATTGACGGCCGGATCTTCCTCCACGACAGGGAGTCAGGGAAGGTCTATTTTTCTTACCCGGCCCACAACGTAACGGACAACCCGGAAGGCGATCCCCTCCAGGCCGGCTCGGGTGCCCCGGCCCCGGCAGGCTTCCTGTGCATCTCCCCCCCCGATTTCATTTCCGCCCAGTTCCAGATGGAGTTTTACCGGGACAGGATAGAGGGGCCCGGGCCGATGCCGGGAGAGTCCCTGGTGCAGGGGTGGGGGGAGTTCTGCCAGGAGGAGATGGGCAGGGTTCGCTTTGCCCTGGGAAACCCCAATGCCCCGGCTGGCTCCGGGGACAGGGCCGCCTGGGACAGGGAGCTATTAGTCCACGGGGGCGGATGGTTCCATAAGCCCACCCGGGGGTGCATCCGCATGGCCGACAGCGACATGGAAGACCTGGCAGCCCAGGTGATAAGGGCGCGCCGGTCGGGCCTGGTGATAAGCAATATTTTTGTAGGAGGTAAGTCTTGAACATATCCATAATCGGAAGCGGGCACGTGGGCTTGGTTACGGGGGCCTGCCTTGCGGAGCTGGGCCACTGCGTGGTCTGCGTTGACAACGACGAAGAAAAGATTGAAAAGCTGAACAGGGGTGAGATGCCCTTTTACGAGCCGGGCCTTCAGGAGATAGTCCGGTTCAACTTCCTGGAGGGGAGGCTCCGCTTCAGCAACAGCATAGCCGAGGGCACCCGCCACGGGGAAGTGCTGTTCATAGCGGTGGGCACCCCGCCGAAGCCCACGGGGGAGGCGGATCTTTCCGCCATCGAGCGGGTCTGCCGGGAGATTGGCGCAAACATGACCGGCTACCGGGTAGTGGTGGAAAAGTCCACAGTCCCCGTGCAGACAGGGGAATGGGTGGCCCGCAACCTTCAGAAGTATGCCCCCACCGGCCTTACCTTTGACGTGGCCTCTGTGCCCGAGTTTTTGCGGGAAGGCTCCGCCGTGCACGACTTCAAGCACCCCGACCGCATAGTCATAGGGGTTTCCAGCGACAGGGCGGCGGGATTGCTGGTGAAGATATTTGAACCCCTCAACGCTCCCATCCTCCTCACCGACATCAAGTCGGCAGAGCTTATCAAGCACAGCGCCAACGCATTCCTGGCAATGAAGATTTCCTTCATCAACGCCGTGGCTCACATTTGCGAGATTTCCGGGGCCGACGTGGGCAAGGTGGCCAAGGGCATCGGCCTGGACAGCCGCATCGGCATGGAGTTCCTCCAGCCGGGCATAGGCTTTGGCGGTTCCTGCTTCCCCAAGGACCTGTCGGGCTTCATCGCCATATCCCAGCAGCTGGGCTACGATTTTCAGCTTTTAAAAGAGGTGGAGAACATAAACCGTCTTGCCCGGGAATGGGCGATGAGCAAGCTTCTGCACCTGCTGGGGGGCAGCCTGCTGGGCAGGACGATAGGGGTGCTGGGCCTGTCCTTCAAGCCGGGCACCGATGACGTAAGGGAATCCCCGGCCCTGTGGATGATAGGCGACCTGCTGAAGATGGGGGCGGGGGTGAGGGCCTGCGACCCGGTGTCCATAGAAAACGCCAGGCAGATACTGGGGGACAGCGTGGAGTATTTCCAGGATCCATACGAAGCCTGCACCGGTGTTGACGCCCTGCTTATTACCACCGAGTGGAGTGTGTTTCGTGAGCTGAACCTGCTGCACCTGAAGAGCGTGATGAAGACTCCCATAGTGGTGGACGGCAGAAACCTGTTTGAGCCTTTCCGCATGAAGGAGATCGGCTTCCAGTATGCTGGCGTGGGAAGAGCCGCTCTGGGCCAGGAGGTCAGGGGATAGCTTGCCGGGTTTCAGGGATTGCTGAAGGTGTGGTGAAAATCACAGGGAGAGAAAAACGAAACCACATTCCTCCCATTCCTTGCGGTTCAGGTGATTCTTTACGTCGATAATCATTTTCTGCTTCATCATCGGGGCTACAACTTTCGGGTTTATGAACTTCAGGTCGGAATGGGCCACCAGGACTGCAATCATAGATGCCTGGTCAACAGAATCCTGCAGGCTGTGAACTTCCGTTTCCGTTCCCTGCTTGATGTATGGGTCGTAAACTCCCGTCTTGTAGCCCTCTTTTTGAAGGAGCCTCACGATGTCGAGGGAGGGGCTTTCCCTCATGTCATCCACATCGGGCTTGTAGGTTAAGCCCCACACGGCAACTTTCTGGCCTGTGGGGAGTAATGACTTTATCCTATCAATGATAAATTCAGGCATATGGTCGTTTACCCGCCTGGCTGTGCCTATTAATCTCGATTCCTGGGGAAATTTTTCCACTATAAACCAGGGATCAACAGCAATGCAGTGGCCGCCCACGCCCGGGCCCGGCTCCAGGATATTAACCCTGGGATGCCGGTTTGCCATCTCGATGGCCTCCCATACGTTTATCCCCAGGCGGGAGCAGATGATGGAAAGCTCGTTGGCAAAGGCGATGTTGATGTCCCGGAAGCTGTTTTCTATCAGCTTCACCATCTCGGCGGTCTTTATGTCCGTGGTGTATATCTTTCCCCTGACAAATGACTGGTAAAGGAGCTTTGCCCTTTCCGCTGCGGCCGGGGTGATTCCCCCGATGACCCGGTCGTTTTCCGTAAGCTCAAGGAGCACCTTTCCGGGGATTACCCGTTCGGGGGAATGAACAAGATCGAAATCTTCTGCAGCCTTCAGCCCTGACTCCTGAAGAATGGGCAGCACCACTTCCTCGGTGGTGCCCGGTGGAATCGTAGATTCAACCACTACCATGTTCCCCTTTTGCAGGTGGGGCACAATCATCCGGGAGGCAGACACCAGGTGACTGAGATCCGCTTTCTTGTCGTGGGTTATTGGCGTGGGAACCGCTATGATGATTACGTCGGAAGGCTGAACCTCCGGCGACACGGTCAGCCGGCCGGAGCCAACCGCCGCGGCAATCACCGTTCGCAGGCCCGGCTCGGCTATGTGGACGCCGCCCTTTTCCACCCGGCTCAATATGTCTTTGTTGATGTCAACTCCCAGCACGGGGATTCCATTGATTGCAAACATCCCTGCTGTGGGAAGGCCGATGTAGCCAAGCCCCAGTATGCATATTCTCTGTGATTTCATATCATTCACCCGAATTCGTCAAGCTGTTGTATTTGCAGATACGGCAGGATTGTCATCATTTCCGGCTGTCTTTTGGTATTGCCTTTTCTGCTCTTCCAAAAAACTGGGTATGCTGACCGCCATCAATGCCATCAGCATAGACGTGGCCAGGATAATAATCATGCTGATAATGTACTTGGGAGCGCTCTTGTAGTCGGGGGCAACTGCCCAGTCCAGCACCTGCACGTCCGCCCCTTCCTGGGCTTCCTCCAGGCGGGCCTTCTCCAGCTCCAGCTCTATGAATGCCAGAACTTTGGTCTTAACCGTTACGTCCCGGTAAAGCCTTCCATATTCTATGCCCAGCTCGGGAAGGTTTTCCATCCTTTTCTTGATTTCTGATATTACCTCGTTGAAGGCGTTTGTCTTTGCGTTGGCCGCTATGGCAATGGATTCAGCCTCGATCAGCTCGGAGGAGATGCTCGACTTGAGGGAGCTCAGCCGGGTGGCGATTTTTTCTTTTATCTTGTCCTGAACCACTTTGATGTTGTTCTGTATCCTCTTGATTTCAGGATTTTCGTCAGTCAGCGTCTCCCGTTTCTTGGCCAGGTCCATCTCCATAGTTACCAGCTCGGTGTAGATCGCCTGAACAGTCGGGTCGGTCGATAAGAGGGGGTAATTGAAGCTCTGCCCCGATTTTCCCGCCTGCTGTATCAGTTTATCCTTGACTGCCTTCAACCGGGTCTCTGCCTCTATGGCCTGGGCATTGCTTATGGTCTGCACAGACTGCATCTCGGCAAAATATGACAGGAGCATCTTTGTTTCTTCGGGTATGTCCAGCACCTTGTTTGTGTTTTGAAATTTCAGCAGCTTGACTTCGAAGCCTTGCAGCTCTTCTTTTACCAGATCCCTCTGCTTTTCAATGTAAATCCGTTTTTGCTTGGCAAAAGTGAGGACGGATTTTTCGGCAAAGCCCTTATACGAATCGATGTAGTCGTTTGCAATTTTTGCCGACAGCTCAGGATGCTTTGTCGTAACCCTTACTTCAATAATGTCGTCCTTGGTTTTTTCAATGCGCACGACTTTTCCCCACTCTTTGCGGAGATAAACCATCGTTACGTCTTTCTTTAAGTTGTCGAATACCTTGTCCTTGTACTTTTTCAGCATTGTGTCAGTGGTTGTTCTTCCTTCAAGAATGGCAACTGCGTAATTGCTGAGGTTGGCCGAGGTGCCCCCTCCCAGGAGGTTGCCTACCTCTTCGCCTGCAATGGCGCTGATCAGGCCCATTCCCCCCTGGCCCTGCTTGAGAGGAAAGAAAAAAGAAGACGTGGCAGTGAACTTTTTGGGGGAAAGAAGAAGGGCGACGGTGAGAATGATAAAAACTGCCAGAAATGCCAGGACAAACAATCTTTTCCGTTTTTTTATCTCTTCAAACAATCCATAAAAATTGACGTCGTGTTCCATTTTGAGAACCTGAACCTATATGCTTTATTCGGGGAGATATCTTATATTAAAGAGGAGTTTATTCCTCTTTTATAAAACAATTATTTCCGGGTTTTACCGGGCCTGGCCGTGCGCCAGGCGCATGGTGCCTTTTGCCGGGGCCATGGACGTGCGGGAATTTCCCGTCGTTTTAATTTGGAAAGGAGCTTGAGCCGATCATAAAATATCTTTGTGATGCCGGCCAGAAACCATGGCAAAAGTGTCTTTTTGCATAATCACTCACAACACCCGCGACTTTCTCAGGGATTGTCTTGATTCGATATATAAAAACGTGAAGGGTGTGGGGTTCGAGATATTTGTCCTGGATAACGCATCAACAGACGGAACTTCAGAAATGCTGAAATCCGATTATCCGGGTGTTGAATTGATCGTCAACGACAAAAACATGGCGTGCGGCGGTGTGGCCAGAAACACTCTCTTGAAGAGGGTAACAACGGATTATGCAGTTAATCTCGATTCTGACACCATTGTTCACGAAAACGCCATGGAGCACCTGGTCAGGTTTGCAGAAGATCACGGGGAAGCCGGGATAATATGTCCCAGGCTCCAATATCTTGACGGCTCTCACCAGTATTCCGTGAGGCGTTTTCCGGGCCCAATCGAGCTTATTTGCCGTCGCCTGGAAGGAAAATTCTCAAAAAGCGAGCGGATGAAGAGATATTATTTTCTTGACAGGGATCTGACCCAGGTCCAGGAGGTCGATTACGGCATTGGTGCGTGCCATTTCATCCGCATGAAGGCCCTGAGAGAGATAGGGATGTATGACGAGAAAATCTTCTATGGCACCGAGGACATGGAAGTATGCGCCAGGATGAAAAAGGCCGGCCACAAGGTGATTTACGTGCCTGAAGCTACCATCACCCACAGGGAGCAGCGCATATCCAAAAAAGGCATTTTCAAGAGTGCAAGAAACTTCCGGCTGTTTTTTCATCTGGTAAAGAGCAACATATACGTTCAGCTCAAGTATGGCTTTTTCAGGGCCGTGCCCAGGGTCCCCTGATCTTTGCGCAATAATTGTATTCTTATTACTGTCGATTAAGCGATGCTTGACGAGTTAAAATTTGACAAATGGCAATTTTGTTTGCATTTGCCTGACATTGCAATTTTTTGGAAGCAATTTCTGCGTTCTCGAATTTGTGCGAATGAATCATGAAACATATTTCCAATTATTCCTTGAGGGTCGAACCCACAAACTTTTATTGTGCCGTCAAAAGCTATCCAATATGAGAAAAATGGAACGCTGCAAGAAGTCTTTGGCTTAATAACTTGAGATTTTGTTTGTGTTCTCTCATTTAATAATTGTTTCGAAGAAAGGATGATTTGCTTGCCTTTCTTGGATAGCTTAACAGCTTCACATTTTACTTCTTCAAGAATCGTCATAAGTGTATTGTCGTCGATATTTGAAATCTGCTCGGCATCTACTTCGTTTATATTATTAATACCTTCATAAGTATCAAATTTGCGAAATTGCACGATGTCGATATCGTATATTTTTATAATATCGAGCAAATTTCTAAAACTTAATAAATTTGATTTCATTAAAATAGTATTCAACCTGATTTTTGGAAATACTGAATTTTTTTTCTTCTTATATTCTGTCAGAATATTGAGCTTTTCCATAAATAGATTGTAGTTTGATCTGAACATTATTCGATTATAATCATCTGGATTATAACCATTCAAAGATATTATTATCTCATCGATCTTTTCATCAACCAATTGATAAATCAGTTCATTACTTAGTAAAATACCATTTGTCGCAAATGAAATATATGGAATTCCCTTTTGCTTGGCATAGGACAAATATCTCGAAAATCCTGGTGTCATTAGAGGTTCAAAACCGCAAGAAAGATATAGAAAACGAATGCTGCCTGATATCTTGTTAATAACCTTCATATAATTTTCAAATGTCATATAATGTTCGGAAGTGCATTTTTGTGGTTTATTCCAGCACATAATACACTCAATATTACATACATTATTTGTATCTAATCTAACGATGTCTTTTCTGATGCTAAATGCTTCCGACCATTTTAACACTATGGCACGTAAATAATCATTTCCTAACAAATCAAACATTTTCTTAAATATTCTTAAATCAATGCCCATATCATTCCTCTTTTCATTAGTTTGTAGTTGTAAAGAAGATAAATGCTTGGCTAAAAATATAATAATATTTTTTACTGGATTTATTGTTCTTCATAAATAGATTCTATCTCTTTAATAAACCGGTCATGGGTGAATTTTTCAAGAAATATCTCTCTTCCCCTCTGTCCCATTTCTTTCCTCATTTCCGGGTTTTCAATCAGTATCTTCATCTTCTCCGCCAAAATATCCGGCCTTCCCGGCTCAATGATGAAGCCGGATTTCCCATCTTCCACCATCTCAGGCTGACCTCCCGTATTGGTGGCAATAACGGGCCTGCCCGCCCGCATGGCCTCGCTGATGACGGTGGGCAGTGTGTCTGGCCCCGTGGCCGGCGCCACAAGAATGTCTGACTGTTCTATGATTTGTGCGGCATCATTTCTTACTCCTGTAAAAACAAAACATTTCTCCAAGCCTTTCTTTTGGATGACTTCTCTCAAGTTTTTTTCATAAGCTGTTGGCTCACTTTCAGAAGATGAGCCAACGATGATGAATTTTACGTTGATTACTTGCCGAACCAGGATTTCTGAAGCTTCAACAAGGCATAACTGTCCTTTTTGATGGCAAATTCTTCCCACTAATGAAATTATAAAGGTGTTTTTATCGATACCAAGCTCGTGTCCGATGTCAAATGTGGATCTCTCTGTTATTGGTGCTATGGCGTTGTATATTACTCGAATGTCTTTTTGGGATTTTCTGTAGGGCTCTGCAGTGGCTTCAGATACACATATCAGCCTTGAGGGGAAAATTCTTGCCATCACGGTATGCATCCATCGGCGGAATCCGGGGGGCTGAATGTTATGAATATGCCATATTAGCCTGCCTTTCCTGCCCGACAGGAACCAAGCGGGAGAGCCGAATATTTCCGCCAGTAAGGAGCTTGTATGAATAATGTCGAAGGAGTGTTGCTTCAAGAACGACGAAAGCCTATAAATGCAGCCGAATCCTGAGAAAATGCTGCCCAGGATGCCCAAGGGGTTGGGAATGTTGAATCGGCCTATCTGGACAGAGATTGGGCGGGGCCTGGGCATTTTGAGAACAGTACAGGGAATTCCCCAATCCTGGTAAGTTTTGACAAGATCGCCTTCTTCTCCCAGAATTATCTCGCAGGGAAATTTTGCACGGTCCAGATATCTTATCATCAGGCTTGTGATTTTTTCCGCCCCACCAATACCGGCGGACTCAGCTATGAACAATACCTTCAGCACCTGCCTATCTCCCTTTTTTCAAAATATTCGCCATAAATAAGTGCCAGCATTATGGATATGTTGAGCCATACGTGAGGGGAATAGAACAGGTCCAGGGTGAGCCCCTGCAGGAGGAAAACGAGGAAGGACAATATGGCGGCTGTGAGATACCAATACCTGGGATTTTCCGTGTGAAGGGATTGGAGCCTGGCCCGGGCGGATCTTAATAACAGGGCCACAAATAACAGCCAGAAGAACAGCCCGAATATGCCCGAGTCCACCAGCAGGGCAACGTAGTCGTTGTGAGGAGCAAAGCCCCTGCTGGTCCGGTTTATGTAGCTGTAATTTATTGTCTGCCAAATAAATTGTTTGGGTCCATGTCCAAAAAGATTGTCATCTGCCATGGCTGATCCCATTTCCATAAAGTCGAGGCGGCTGGTAGCTGATTTTTCTTTGCCTACGTTGGTTATGCGCCCAGCAAAGAAATTTATAAAAGCTTCAAATTTCATGTTTGTCTGATACAGATTGTAGAGCCCGATAAAGATAACAAACGCAAGAACAGCCATAGCCAAATAAGTTTTCAATCTCAGCCTGAAAGGCCATTTTTGAAAAATCAGTGCGAAGAAGAAAGGCGTTAAAATAATTGCCGCCATTGCCCCTCTTGAGAATGTAGCAAACAGCATCATGCACTGAACGCTCAGTGCAACAAGAAGAACCAATTGATTTTTCGATTCATTTTCCACTTTAATCAAAGACCAAGTATAAAACATCAACATACATATCAGGTTCGCAAAAAAATTGGGATCGTGAAAAGCTATTGCTGCAATCCGCCTGAATGTTGCAGGATTTGCTATAAACGATTCAATGCTCAATATTGCCAATATAATCCCTGCAACGGCCAGTATTATCGACGATTTGGCTATCCAGTCAAAAATCTTGCCAATGAGCCTGGAATAATCGTCCGATTGAATAATGATCAGGAATGCCACGTATGCGGACGCTATTGTTCCCAGGATGCTGAAGAGATACACGGCGGCAGACTGCTCGTATGTGGCAAGGGTGGAGGCGATATAAAAGACAGCCCACATGACCAGCGGGTAGAATATGTTCAGCCATACAAGGCGGTATCTTTTAAAGGAAACAAGCCACAGGAAAAACAGGGGAACAAGCAGGTATGCCAGCTTCAGGCCTATTGTCTTCTCGGAGCCTGGAACCAGCTCGATGTCCTTAACCAGCAGGCTCAGAAATACAAGAATGAGTATGCCCTCAGGCTTTTTTGCCATTAAATAGATGGGCAGCAGGATGATGGGAGCCAGCAGGACGTATTCGCCGGTATAGAGGGAAAAGCCCAGCAGGGCCAGGCATCCCAGGGCAACAGTCAGCCATGCGGCACTGACGCTGAAAAATCTGCTTTTCATGGCCGGCCTGCCCTTTGAATGAGCTTGACTGCCTTGACGGCCAGCCCAAAGGCTTTGGGAAAGGCCCTGTAGAAAAGCAGGTGGGGCTTCGGGCCCATTTCAGCTATTAATGCGTCAATAATCTCTCTTCCCTCGCTGATTCTTCCAGTGCGGAAATATTCCAGCGCCAGCCGCTGCTTCTTTGAGCGAATCTTATCTGTGAGCATTTTTTTTGATAAATCGTCGTTGTTTTCGTCGCACATTTGCCACGCCTTTTCAAAAGCAAATATCTCCCACTGGAACATCCTGGGCAGGTGGGCGTCGCAGCTCATGTTTTTTTCGTGCTTTCTTATCCGGGCCATCGTCTTCTCAAGGCATGTAACGGGTCGTTGGTACGTTATTCTCAGCCAGAGATCCAGGTCCTCGACGGATCTCATCTCTTCCCTGAAAAGCCCTGCCTGTTCGATTTCCTGCCTCCTGATCATGCAGCAGCCGATGGAGATGAAGTTATCCTTCGTAACCAGGGCCCGGAATGCCTGATCTTTGTCCTGGTAATGGGGGGGGATCTCCCTTCGAATCTCCCCCTTTTCGTTAAAAAAGACCTTGCCTCCCACGGCCATTGCACAGGCCGGGTTTTCGTCCAGCGCCCCGGCCATTGCCTTGATGGCTCCTGGCTCCAGCAGGTCGTCAGCATCCAGAAAGTGGACATATTCACTCCTGGACTGCCTGATGCCGGTGTTTCTTGCGCCGGGCAATCCACGGTTTTCCTGCCATATGTATTGGATCCTGCCTCCGCTTATGTATGGCTCCAGCATCTCCCTGGTGTTGTCTGTGGATCCGTCGTCAACCACTATGATTTCCATTGGCTCGTAACCCTGACAGAGGACTGACTCGATGGTTTGCGGCAAATAGTGGCCGTAATTGTATGATGGAATTATTATGCTTACAGACGTGCTCATACCGGAAACAGCGGCACCTTTCCTTATTCCTGGGGCCTGGCTTGAAAGAACGGCTCAATAACCTGCAGGGCCTTATCCTGGATCCTGCCCCAGTCAAAGTCCTGGGAGATTTCCTTCCGCCTCTTTATCTTTTCCCCGTCATCTTCAGCCGATTCACGGCAAATGGCCTGTCCGAATTCCTCCGCTCCGCCGGCAAATGATATGACGCTGGCAAGGCTTGAGATTTCCGGCATGGGCACGGAAACCACGGGCTTTCCCGCCGCCAGGTATTCATAGACCTTCAATGGATTAACGTAATGGCTCAGGCGATTCACGACAAAGGGGCTGATGCATACGTCCGATTCTGCCAGAAGGGAAGGGACCTCCCGCCGGTCAATCATCCCAATGAACCGGATGTTGTTAATGTTGGAAAACTTATCTATGTTTACGGCCACGGGGCCGGCCATAACGAAGAGATAACCGGGCAGGGCCGCCGCCGCCTCCCCCACCAGGGCCAGGTCCACCCATTCGTGAATTCCCCCCACAAAGGCAACGATGCCCTTCCATTTGCCCTTTTCAATGCCGTGCCTTGCCAGAAAGCCTTCTTCTGGGCCTTCTTTCTGAAACAGGCTGAAATCGACGCCGTTGGAAATAAATCGGGCGTTGGGGTTCTTCCGGTTAGCCTCGTCAAACAGGCCCATGGCAGTGGCGATAACGGCGTCAGCCTCCCGGATGATTCTGCCCTCCAGCTGGCCCACAAACTTTGAATTGACTCCCGGGTATGCGTCGAAGCGATCTACCCAGTCGAACACAAATCCCTTTTCGCCAAAGGCACCCCTAAAAAAGACCGACTGGGGATGGTATGTCCAGTGGATGCAGGGAAGATCCTGCCAGCCAAGCCGCCGTATGGCCTTTTTTATATTATAATAATGGAAGCGGTAGCGAAGCTTTTCAAAAAACGGCACGGGGGACAGCTTGAATGGAACCGGAATTTTTGAGATGAGCACCTGGAGATTGCTGGAAATCTCAATGGGATTCCCGGCGGGCAGAGGTTCCTTGAGTCCGGGAAAACAAAGGCTCCCCTTGGTCAGAAATACGGGCGGGTTAACATAAATAACCCGGAACCCTTTCCGGGAAAAGAATTGGGCAAATCTCTGCTTACGTGTCCACATGGGGGAATGCCAGAAGTTGGTTGACACGAATATTATAAGTTTTTCAGGCGTCCTGCCGTCGTTTTGCATGGGGTTGCCTTCAACAAATTTGAGTTCTGCCGACGCTCACCAAGGCTCTTAGTAGTTTGCCAGGAATAGGCCATATCCTTCCCCTGTAGCAGCAAAACAGGGCACATTACCGGGCGGGGCTGACGGTAAACCTGAATTCCACAGGCGCTTCCGCCTCGACCCGGGCCGTGAGCCTTGTCGTTTCAACTACCACCCCATAAGCAGGGGAATACAATGCCTCGTCTTCCCGGAAGTCCAGCAAATCGGAGCTGACCTGGAAAAGCTCTCCCCGCCTCCTGCCGGGGGGAAGAATCAGGTTCCATTCGCACATGTGCTTTCCCTGCCCCTCAAAACGGTCGGTTACTTCCAGCACGCCTTTCTTTTTGTGGAACACAAATTCCCTGGCGTGGCAGACGGGGTTTGCCAGCCTTTCGTATCCATGATGCCGGCCTGCAAAGGTATCCTTTTCTTCTCCCGTTTTCCATTCCAGGCATTCTGCCCTTGCATCGGGCAGCATTTGAAAAAGCTCGCCTTCAATGAAGCGGTTCTGCTCCTCACCGTCTATGATAACGGTGTTGTGCTGGCGGGTGCCCCTGAGAGCGTTGCGGACTGCGGGGTTGGACGTATATAGCCCGGTGCCCGGGTCAATCAGTGCGTCCTCCCCACCCAGCTGCAGCTCAAAGCCCAGCTTGTCGTTATGGCAGTGGCCGCCGTTGTCATTCTGCCCGTTGGGGCCGCAGGAGATCAACAGGTAGTTGCCCCCTTTCCTGCTGACGTACCACCCTGCATCTGCAAAGCCCCGGCTTTCCAGGCCCTTTGAGCCGCCCTGCATCAGCGCCTGGCACCTGTTGAAGCCCTGGGAGCCCAGAAGGCATAATAACTCGGGCAACAAGCTGGATTCACCGGCGCATAATGATGCGTCGCTAAAAAAGACAGCGCCCAGGGACGCCAGGTATCGAAGGTCAAGGCAGCCTCCCGTTGGAAAGGAGAAAAACCTGCCGCTGTCGTTGTCGCCCAGCTGGGGAAGCCTGCCACCGGGCTTGGTTAAAACCGCCAAGGCTTCAAACATAGCGTAAAGCCTGCTGACAAAATCTTCGCCGAACACGCTCCGGGCTGCGTCCCTGTAGTTTCCACCGTTAAACGAGCCGTCGTTTAACGCCCCCAGGAGGGCGCAAAAGAAGAAAAGCTCCAGGGCAAGCCCATGATAGCAGGTGGACCCTTCAAAACCGCAGCCGTCGGGATATACCTGCTTTTTAATCTCGCTTCTAAGGCTCTCGACGGCAAAGCTCTTCCATCCGGCCGATTCTTTCAGCACGGGGAAGCTGACGGCTATGAAGAAAAGACCGGCAATGTCCGACAAGTAATGATTAGATGTGAACCGCTCGCTCCATTCCAGGTTGCTAAAGATGTGGAGGCCGTGCTGGATTATGGATTTCATGAAGATCCCGAAGAAGCCCCTGTCAAGAGATGGGGATTTCCTGAAAAAGTCCAGGGCTCCAATCCAACTGCACGCCCTGATGGCCGCATCCATGGTGCAGCTCCAGTTTACACCTCTTCTGGGTGGATTTTTTTCCACCCAGTCGGTTATCAGCCGTGAAAATTCCCGGGGGTATTTCTCATCGCCCGTTATCCAGTATGCCAGGCCCATGGCGTTTAAGAACTGAAAGCGGGACAGCTCCCAGGGCACCTTGATGTCGGCAACGCCCTGGGGAATTTTTACGTCCCTGTAATAGGCACTGGGATTCCAGCCGTAACCTGCCTTGAAATCCCTGTGCCAGTCAATCTTATCACCCAGGCAGGTCTTGCCCGAGCCCAGGATGTCGAGGCAATGGGCTGCCGCATCATCCCCCGCCCTTAATATTCCTTCCACCTCCCGTGGGAAGCGGCTTTTCAGAAGGGACAGGGATTCTTTATCCCCGGTGCAACTGCAAAACAATCCCCTGGGACGCTCCCTGACGGTGAGGTGATTGGCCAGGGCATCCAGGCTGGAAAAGCCCGTCTTTCTCAGCAGCAGACTGTCGGGCATGCAGGGGCTGGAAAACAGCAGGCCCAGCCGGCCCAGGGCCAGGGAAATTGAATTGCGGGCCTTCTCTGCCCCTTTTCTCAGCAAAAGGCCAGGCGTCATTTTCATGAGTCTGTTTATGAATTGAAGGGGATGGCGCATGAATGTCCTTTGGCCTGTCTGTGGCATTTTTCCTCCCGCCCGGGCATTGTGTCAACAGATTCGATTCCCGCCCCGGCCGGGCCTTCCTAAAACATCACTTTGCAGGATTTTTGAGATGCGTCGGCAACATTTCAGCAGGTCCATCAGGAATATTCATTGACAGTCAGGTGCAGGACATGGAAGTAATTCAAGTGGGAGTCTATCCCCCTCCATACGGGGGGATTTCCGTTCACCTCAGCCGGTTGAAAGAGCACCTGGACATGAACGGCATTGAAAACATGATTATTGACGTGAGCGGAATCTCAACTGCCGAAAAGACAGAGAAAAAAATAAGGCTGATGGGCTGGAAAAAAATCATCCCGTTCCTCACTTTTCGAAAGAGGAGCATTGTTCATTACCATCTTTATTATCATCCCAGGGAGCTGGCCTGCAGCTTTATCAGCGGGGTGAGGCACAGGAAGCTGCTTACCCTTCACAACGAGAGGTTCCTTTCTGTGCTGGACGGGATTCCCAGGATGCTTCAAGGCACGTTTCTCAAAATGCTTAACTCCATGGACTTTGTGGTTGTGGCTAACGATAAATGCCGCAAGATGGCCGGGCAAATCGTTGATGACGAAAGAAAGATCCATGTGATCCCTGCCTTCATCCCCCCCCTGGACATCCCCTCCCTTCCGCCTGACGGGCCCATTATGCAGCTAAAAAAAAAGCACAGGTATCTCATATCTTCATACGCCTTCAACCTGTCCTTTCACCAGGGCGAAGATTTGTACGGAATAGACATGATGATTGACCTGGCGGCCAGGCTGACGAATGACGGCCTTGACTTCGCCTTCTGCCTCCTGCTGCCCAACGTCAACGACATTGAGTATTTCAATGAGCTGACGGCAAGGATAAAAGCCCTGGGGATACAGGATCGCTTCCTGGTAGTTACGGAGCCGGTCAGGACGGCTTCAAGCCTGTGGCGGGAAAGCAGCCTGGTAATACGCACCACCAATACCGATGGCAATTCCCTCTCCATCCCGGAGTCCCTGGCAGTGGGGGTGCCGGTCCTGGCCAGCGACTGCGTGCCCAGGCCGGAAGGCACCCTTCTTTTCAAGTCCAGGGATTTGGAAGACCTGTATCTGAAGACCAGGGACGCCCTTTCCCGGCTGGAGGAGGCGAAAGAACAAGCTCTCCTGTTTAGGGCTGAGGATAACGCAATCAAGCTGATGGAGCTGTATAAGAGCCTTGTCAATGAGGATGCCCGGGGGCACAGGGAGTGAAACAGCCGGGTGAATTACTGGCGGGCCATATCCCCGGTTACTTTCTTAAACATCAGGTTCATTATTATCAAGACGAGAAAATACGTAACCGCCTGGGCGTAAGCCGCTCCAATAAAGCCGTGCCGATGGATGAGAAAGTAGCTCAGTGCCATGGCGATGCCGATAGACAGGGATGTGGCAATGAAGTTGTATTTCATTTTTCCCAGACCCAGTATTGCTGAGCCCAGCAAGGCAAAGCAGCTCCAGAAAAAATGCTTGAAGATGAGAATTCTGAAATAATCATTTGCCGGGGCATAATCAGCACCATACACAAACGTTACAAAAGCGGGAACGGCAATTGCCGCCAGGATGGAAGTAACAAAGGAGCCTGTGATCATAATTTTCTGATATTTGTTGACGGCTCGCAAGAATTCCCGGATGCTGCCGCTTTTCTCGGAAAAATACGGTGTTGCTATGGATTGCACAGTTGATGTAATGTAGCTCATACCCATGATAAATATGGTGGCCAGGCTGTAATATCCCAGGCCGGCCCGGTCGGAAGCCAGGTAGTTCAGCATGAATATGTCCATGAAACTGCCGACCGTTGAAACCACGTTTGCGGCAACGCTCCAGGATGCATAATAAAACGACTGGCTAAAGAATGGCATGTAATCTGACTTTTCCTTCAGCGCATCTTTTGCCTTTGCATAAAGGGGGATGATTGCCACGTAGCCGATTATGACTGAACAGGCGATAAATCCAGGAAGGCCGAGGGAGTACGTGAAAAAAACCAGGCAAATTACACCAGCGCACCTGATGGCTATTTGAAGCAGCGCCATCTCCTGGATTTTTTTCAAAGCCTGCAGGTAAGCCATGAATAACGCTATGACGGCACCGGAGGGGATTGTCCACATATAGAGGGGCATCCATTTTTTTATGCCTGGGTCGGGAGACAGGATGCCTCCCGCAGACAGTGCTGTC
>Ga0351879_1100_pt2 | contig 16909 bp, 10 predicted proteins | sample BONcelFGM3001D15_FD_206782 | JGI IMG/M metagenome (GOLD analysis project Ga0351879, IMG submission 206782) | Enriched cells from coal bed in the Powder River Basin, Montana, United States - BONCAT cells FGM rep3 HSBNCT.FGM.300.1.D15 ... | reverse complement strand
TGTGGGCTGCCCGCAACGGATGGAAGGTAACGGCTGTTGATTATAGCGAACAAGCTCGTGTTAAGGCTATTGCACTGGCACAACGACACCAGCTTGCTTCCTTCAATTATCTGATCGGAGACATTACCGAATTTGCATTTCCGGAAAACACCTATCAATGTATTGCACTTGTTTTTGTGCACCTGATACCCGGGCAACGCAAACTTTTTCATGAAACAATGGCACGCGCTCTGGCGCCTGGCGGACTTCTGATCATGGAGGCATTTACCCCCGAACAACTCAATTATGATTCCGGTGGACCGCGCAATCCTGAGATGCTCTACACAGCCGAAATGCTGCAAAACGACTTTCAATCACTTGACCTGGAACTTATTAAAACAACAAAGCCCTTACTCAACGAAGGGCCTTATCACTCGGGACTGGCTTCAACCGTGCGGCTGACAGCCCAAAAACCAATCAGTTAGGGTTGCGTCTGTCTTTGCGCACTTTCTTCCCTTGCTTGTAGCCACTTTTCGGCCCTCCGTTTCCCCGTTCCCTGTATTCATTCTTCTTGCTGCGGCCGGTTCAACTCTACTCCAAAGGAATTCTCAGAAAAAAAAACTGTGTGCACTCCATTTAGGATGACAGAAAAATTTACAAGCAATCAGCCCAACCAAAAAATGCCTATGTTTGTAGTGGATGGTGAACTAAGTTGTTACGAACAATATTATTCAGGAGTAAAATCATTATATATCCATTGCGCTAAACATTATCCGCCAATTGATTAATTTTCTACTGAGCCACATTGGCACATTGTACTCTTCACGAAAAAGAACCACTCACGGGTGGATTAGAATTATTTTTTGTGCGGTGTTCTTTTTGGGCATGTTCACATTTTCCACAGCCCAAAACATCAGCTTCAGGCACTTAAATATCAATGATGGCTTGTCGCAGAATGCCGTTTCTGCCATCATTCAAGACAACAAAGGGTTCATGTGGTTTGGAACCAAGGATGGTTTGAACCGCTTCGATGGCTATAATTTTGTCGTATATCAACATAACCCGTTCGATTCCAATACAATAGCCAACAACTATATTAACAGGCTTTTTGAAGACAGCCGAGGCCGTATCTGGACTGGTTCTATGTCAGGTGATGTTAGCGTTTTTCAAAGAGATGATGAATTATTTTGCAGAGTTCCGATGGTAAAGGAATCAGGCGAAAAGTTAACAACCAACGAAATTACTTTTATAGCAGAGGCCGCTGATGGAACAATCTGGATAGGCACCAAAGGTGACGGGCTAATTCAAATACTGGTTGATGGCGAAAGTGACTGCAACTACAGCTTCAATCAATTTCTGAATGATCCGGCTGACAATCAGAGCTTAAGCAGTAATTTGGTTACCACTCTTCTCTTTGATGAGAATGAAGTGCTGTGGGTTGGAACAGAAAACGGACTTAATCAATATCATAAAGCAAATAATTCATTCACAACGACCCTATTTGACACCAAACATCCGGAAGCACTTGAAATGCCCGGAGCCCACAGAATAAACTCCATGCATTTATGCCGTGCGGGGGAACTTTGGATAGGTACTCAAAGTGGTCTTGTGAAATTTGACCGGTATTCCGGAAACTATGCGTTCTACCCAAATCAATATGAGGTATTTCGTTACAGTTGGGGAAGCATAAATTTCATTGTGGAAGATCATGACAACCGTCTTTGGTTGGGAACATCCGCGGGTCTGATGCACTTTGATCCTTCAACAATTCACTATACTTATTTCCAGCACGATCCGCTCAAACCTAAATCTCTTAGTTATAATATCATTTCAAGTCTGTTGTTAGACAAAACCGGAATTTTGTGGATTGGAACAGCCGGGCAGGGAATCAATATGCTTGATTTGAAGGCAAACAGATTTAAAACACTTGGCAGGACCCCAAATCCTTCGTCCAGGCTTACAGGATTCAGTATTCGCTCCATTTTAGAGGACAGGTCGGGAGATTTATGGATCAGCGCTGATGTTCTATATCGCTGGAATCGCAGATCAGGGAAGCTTGAGAGCTTCGAAACCACCTCCGACCGCCCCGATGATTTTGGTAATACAGATGCCTATTCGATGATTCAGGCATCGGATGGGTTGCTTTGGCTCGCCTCCACTCAGGGACTGTTCAGATATAATCCGGTAACTAACCAAGCCAGACTCTTTGCACACACACCGGGCAATGATGAAGGCCTGCTTTTCCAGGAAGTCAATGCTGTTTTTGAAGCCCGGGACAATTCCATATGGATAGCAACACACAATTATTTCAGCAAGCTTACTGATAAGCAGGCAGGTACGTTTCAACACTTCCGGTACTACCTATCAGACCACGCACAGGGCAATTCCAGACCCGTTGTTTTTCAGGATGTTGACGGAATATTCTGGTTGGGAACTGCAGTCGGACTTGTCCGTTTTGATCCGGCTGACCAATCTGTTATTATCTATCGGAATGATCCCGCCAACAAGGCCAGTCTGAGCAACAATCTTGTTAAATCAATACTGGCAGACCCATTTTTGCCCGAAACATATCTTTGGATAGGAACATCCGGCGGACTTAATAAATTTAATTTCAGGGCCGGAACATTTGAACATTACACTATTCGGGAGGGCCTTCCTAATGATGTAGTTTACGGCATATTGCCTGATGAGGAAGGGAATCTGTGGCTGAGCACGAACAAGGGCTTATCGCGTTTTAATCCCAAAAACAAAACTTTTCGAAATTTTGATGTAAATGACGGCTTACAAAGCAATGAATTCAATACCGGAGCCTATTATCGCAGCAAGTCAGGTGAGTTGTTTTTTGGAGGCATCAATGGCTTAAATTATTTTTATCCTCAGGAGGTGGTTGACAACCTGCACATTCCGCCGGTTGTGCTGACCAGGTTAAAAATTGGCGACCAGTACATCACACCTAAAAACAGGCCTGATTTGTTGAAGCAGAGTATTGAGGAAACTACTGCCTTAACGCTCAGATATGATGATGCCCTGACCTTTGAATATGCAGCTCTGGATTATTCTGCACCTGAAAAAAACCAATATGCCTACAAACTGGAAAACTTCAATCAGGATTGGATTTATGCAGGTTCGATCAGGGCAGCGACCTTCACCAATCTTCCGCCTGGTAAATATATCTTTAGGGTAAAAGCATCGAACAACGATGGCATTTGGAATGAGACGGGGCTCGCCGTTGCCCTCATCATCACACCCCCCTGGTGGAGCACCTGGTGGGCTTACCTGATTTATGGCCTGCTGCTTGTTTCATTACTTTTACGGGTAAGGCGTTATGAATTAAAACGCATCAAACTTAAAAACCAACTCAAGGTGGAAATAGTCGAAACGGAAACCCTGAGAAAGCTGGATCAAATGAAATCGCAGTTTTTTGCTAATATTTCGCATGAATTCCGCACCCCTTTGACGCTGGTTTTGGGGCAAGTGGAAAGCGTGATGTCATCAGGTATTGATATCAAAGAAAAAGCCAAACTGCAAATCGCCAACAAGAATGCCCGACGCTTGCTAAAGCTTATTAACCAATTGCTTGATCTTTCGAAACTGGAAGCCGGAAGCATGGAACTAAACACTGGCAAATACAATATTGTATCGTTTTTGAAGAGCCTTTTCTATTCGTTTGAATCGCTGGCCAATTCACGAAACATCAGTCTGCATTTTGAATCAGACCACCCAAGTTTATTTGTTTTATTTGACCCTGATAAACTGGAAATTATTGTGTATAATTTGCTTTCCAATGCATTCAAGTTTGTAGGAGACAATGGAGAAATCAAGGTTGTTGTAAGCAAGGCAAACGATGAGCAAATAACCATCAAGGTAATTGATAACGGTATCGGTATCCCGCACGACAAACTTCCTCATATATTCGATCGTTTCTACCAGATTGACAGCTCGGTAACCCGCGAACATGAAGGCACTGGCATTGGCCTGGCCTTAACCAGGGAACTGGTGGAACTGCACAAAGGTGCCATTTCGGTTAGCAGCCAGTTAGGAGAGGGTACCACATTTTGCATTACCTTTTCTCTTGAACTCCCTGACAGCTCAGCTGAAATTGAAAATGAATCTGTTGCGCTGCATGATTTTGTTGATAGAGACACGGAAAAGGACCACACCCCCATTCCGTTTTTTGAATCTGACCGGGAACCAGGTGAAACAAGCAGATCCATCTTACTTATTGTTGAAGATAATAATGATGTGCGGGCATACATTCGTGAGCAGCTCGAGGCAACATACCATATCATTGAAGCGGAAAATGGTGAAATTGGTGCCATGCAAGCCAATAAAACAATACCCGATTTGATTATTTCGGATGTGATGATGCCTTTGATGGACGGTTACACCTTTTGTAAACTTATCCGCAGTAATGAACTCACCAGTCACATTCCAATCATCATGCTTACTGCCAAAGCCGGTCTGGATGATAAAATTGAAGGATTAGAAACAGGAGTTGATGCCTATCTCACAAAACCATTCAACGCCAAGGAATTAAGAGCAAGTGTCAGGAATCTTTTGTCGCAAAGGGAGCAATTGCGAAAACGATTTAGCAAGGCAAGCATCATCAGACCATCAGAGGTAACTACTGTTTCGGTGGATCAGGCCTTTCTGGAAAAAACTATAAAGATGATTGAATATCATTTCGATAAGCCTCAATTTTCGAATGAGTTGCTTGCCGAAACGATGAACATGAGCGTTTCTCAGCTCAACAGAAAACTCAATGCCTTGCTTGGTCAACCGGCAGGCCAGCTCATCCGCTCCATGCGCCTTCAACGCGCTGCTCAATTATTGGAACAAAAAGCCGGAAGCATTGCCGAAATTTGTTACCAAATGGGGTTCAACGACCAGGCATATTTTTCGCGGGCCTTTAAAAAGCAGTTTGGTTGCAGCCCTTCTGAATATAAATCAGAGAAAGGGTGAATGGAGTGATTAATCATGCATACCAAGCCTGCCCACCAAACAGTCGTTATGCACCTATCCATCAAAAAACAGTGGCAGGATGATGCGTTGCATTGAGCTTGCAGAGATGCGCTGCACTGAGCTACTCGAAGTGCAATTCAAGTTTGCAGCAATGAGGAGTGCGGGTTCTTCGAGGGAATAATATTGTCAATTTGTACGCTTTTTTGGCCGATGAAATACACGTCAAACCCGCTCTATCACCCGTATTATCACACAGCTGTTGCTGTAGCTCGCTGATTTTTAATTTTAAAAGTATGTTTTTACAGCAAATTCATATTGGTCGATAAAAATATCTTTAACAATTGAGATGTTGTTTTGCTCATAGAAGAGCAACATAGCTTTTTTGTAATCAATAGAATCTACCGTTCTAAAAGACAAGGGACAATGTTTCTCATTTATTAACAATGCATTACTAACGATTCTTGCTGTTCTTTTATTTCCATCCATAAAAGGTTGGATATAGGAGATTAGAACCAGAGTCAATAGTGCTTTCTCAAATATGCTCTTCTTGTTGTTGATTAATATGCAAGAACTTTTCAGCGCTTCAGATATTTGAAATTCATTGTCTAACGGACGATAGTTTGTGCCTGAAATACCAACACGTCTTTTCCTTAAATTTCTTTCAACGGCCAACTCTTTAGTTAAGATACTATGAATATCTTCAATTTTTGATACAGCTAAAGGGGTCAGGTAATCAGGGTTTTCGATAATAAAATCGAGCGCATCTTTATGGTTTAAAAGCATTATAGCTTCTTCCTTGGTTTTACCTGAGGCTGTTTCTCTTTCCCTTAACAGACGTTCGGTTTCTAATAGTGAATAGGTATTTCCTTCTATTTGTGATGACTTCCAACTTAAATCGATAGCTAGTCTTTCAAATTCTATCTTATATTCATTATCTGTTAGTTGTGAGATATTCTTTTTGAAAATTTGTTGAAGATCATTTAGCTTTGATAATTCATTATCTGTAAAAACGCTGTGCTTTGATAAAACGTCTGTTATAATGGAGAGATTGAAATTTTTCTTAATCTCACGTTCGTCAATTTCTTTTTCATAGTATCGTTCAAGGTCAATTGGTTGTATTACTTCATAAGTTGGAGAAATAAAATATTTTGTTCCTTTTCCTTTTCCTTTAGATGAAATGTAATTTTCTGATATTAGTTTTGTTATAATCCTTTTAAGGGTGGCATAACTAACAGAAATATTTGTTCCATCAAAGATTTCTTTTGAAGAACACGTTTTTGCATTTTTTACAAAATCAATAATAATTTGTTCTCTTGCTACCATGATATATTTCTTATGGCTCACGAAGATAGTATTTTTAGCTCAAACAAGTGCAATTTCGAGCTAAAAGTTTTGTTTAAATGAGCTACAACCAGTATTTACAAGCAACATAGCGTCCATTTCCACTATATGCCTATCTGTCATCGCCATCATTTTACAGTGATTAATTCGCGTAGAACTATGAAAAAAACAGCACACCCTATACCTTGAACCAGGGCGGCTGATTTGCTCGCACAAAAAGCCGGCACCATTGCCAAAGTCTGTTACCAAATGGGATTCAACGACCAGGTATATTTTTCGCGGGCCTTTAAAAAGCAGTTTGGTTGCAGCCCTTCTGAATATAAATTGGAAAAAGACTGAGTGCATTCATTTCAAAAGCATTCTATGCATGCCCGCCAACCGATTTCACGATGCCGCCTTTTACTTCTTTGATGGATTGGATATAAAAGAAAGCATCAGAATCAATTTCTAAAATAGCCTGCTTGATTCGGTGAACTTCCAGTCTTGTGACAATAGTCATAATGATGTCACAGTCAGATTTCACATGAAATTTACCCGGAAGATATCCGCGCTCCCCTTTATAGATGGAAATTGCCTTATCAAAATCATTTACAATGAGCGATTTTACATCCTCGTACTTGCTTGAAATAATGCTGAGGGCGGTATATTCTTCGAAACCATCCACTACATAATCCGATGTTTTCATGGCTGTAAAATACACAAGAATGGAGTACATGGCTGTTTCGATTCCAAACTCCAGGGCGGCTCCAAGGAAAAGCAAAGCGTTGATTGAAAGAATGATTTCACTTGTTGTGAATCCTGAGCGTTTTTGGGTATAATGAGCAATTACTTCGAGCCCATCAATCACCCCACCACCTCTAATCACCAAACCAATACCCAATCCAATAAAAAAGCCGCCAAAAACGGCAATCAGTACTTTGTCACTGGTAAATGCCGGAATATCGATCCATGCCATCAGAAGTGCCAACAGCAGGACAGCTAACAAAGCATGAATGCTAAAAGTTTTTCCAATTTTTTTATACCCAATAATCAGAAATGGAACATTAAACACAACGAGCAAAATACTGATGTGTATATGAAACAGCTCTTCAATAAGAATCGAAATTCCTGTAACACCGCCGTCCAGAAAGTGGTTGGGTATCATAAACCCTTTGAGTGCCAGCACAGCCGATAAAACACCAATAACTGTGTAAGTCATTGATCGAAGCGAAAAAATAGCCCTCCAGTTTAAGCTTTGTTTTTTATCCATGTTTTTATGTTTTTTATCAGTTTAATATTTGATTATGTAAAAAGTTATGAGGCTTAAAATGTTTCCGGAATTTTAACTCAAAACCTCATAAACTATTAGTGGGAACTCTTTATTTTTAAAGCTCATCTCTCCTATTCTGGAGCAGATAAACGACTCGCTCACTTTGTTAAAGCTATCTTCAGTAATGAGTATCTGGCTGATATTGGCTGCGGATTGAAGCCTCGCTGCCACATTTACATTGTCACCAATTACGGTGTAATCAAGGCGGCGCAAAGTGGACGACCCAATGTTTCCGGTAACCATCTCTCCACTGTTGATGCCGATGGATACATGTGGATTATAGCCAGATTTTCCTTCAAAAGGAGGCAATTCATCGATTGTTTTTCTGATCGCAAGACAAGCATCAATTGCCCTGTCAAGATGAAATGGCCCTTTGAAAACAGCCATAATTGCATCTCCGATGAACTTATCTACGATTCCTTTTTCCTGAATGATTTCCTTTACCATGATGTCGAAATATTCATTCAGAAGCTTCACAACTTTATCCGGTGGTTCTGTTTCGCTGATGGCGGTGAATCCGCAAATATCAATGAAAGCAACGGTAGCTTCCATGGTTTCGTTCTCGAGCAGTGAAGATTCAAATTCACGGCTTCCCATAAAGTTCAGCACCGTTTCGTCCACATACATACGCAGAATGTTGTTTTCTTTGATAGCTTGAAGCGTATTACGGATTTGCTGTACATAGTGCATCGTTTTTTCGATTGTTATTTCAAGATCCTGAAAGTTCACGGGTTTTGTGATAAAATCGAAAGCACCCCGGTTCATCGCGGTTCTGATGTTTTCCATGTCGCCGTAAGCAGAAATAATAACCGATTTTAATAAGCTTTTTTGCTCGCTCAACTTACTGAGCAAGGTCAGGCCATCCATCACAGGCATGTTGATGTCGCTGAGCACCAGATCAAGATCAACATGCTGTTTTACCATTTCGAGGGCTTCTCGTCCATTGGAAGCAAAAACAAATTCATATTCCTGCTGCCTGATTTTCTGTCTGAATTTTTGTTTGATGAGAACCTCAAGATCGGATTCATCATCTACGACAAGGATTTTAGTCATGACGGATATTTTTAATTTTCTCTTTTAATTGATTAAAGTCCAATGGTTTGGTTAAAAAATCATCTGCACCAAGTTTCATGGCGGTATTATAATTCTCTTCATCACCATAAGCAGTTATCATCATTACCAATGGTGGAGGCCGATGGTACTTTTGTTTGATGTTTGATAGTAAATCAAGGCCGCTCATACCGGGCATATTGATATCAGAAAGAATCAAAATCGCATGCTGTTCTTTTTCATCGAGATATTTCAGTGCCTCTTCTCCGGAATAGGCAAAGGCTAATTCCAGTTCATTGTTCTTTATTTCTTTTCTGAAACGCTGCTCAAAGAGGGTCTGAATGTCTCTTTCATCGTCAACAATTAATATTCTCATACGCTTGGTAATTGATTTATTTAAAGGTTATTATATTCATTAATCTCATTCATTTACCTGATGTTAAGATTGGGCAATGTGATAACAAAAGTTGTTCCTTCACCTGAAAGGGATTCCGCCTTGATCACGCCACCATGCGCCTTCACAATATCATAACTTAGCGACAACCCGAGTCCTGTTCCTTCGCCAGTTGGTTTGGTTGTAAAAAAGGGTTGGAAGATTTTATTTTTGATTTCTTCAGGAATGCCATTGCCATTATCTTTCACTGATATTTCAATGCTTTCGCCGAGGTTTTTGGTGGTAATGGTGACGGAAGGTTTGTAGGTTTCTTCTATACCTGACAGGTTTTTTTGCCGTTCCGCAACTACGTAAAAAGCATTGTTGATCAAATTCAACAAAACCCTTCCGATATCCTGTGGAATGATATTGATTTTTGGCAAGGACGCATCAAATTCAGTTTTGAAATCAGCGTTAAATGATTTGTCTTTGGCTCTTAATCCGTGATAACTCAATCGCAAATACTCATCGCATAAGGTATTTACGTCGGTTAATTCTTTCTGTCCATTGCTGCTTCTGCTGTGTTGGAGCATGCCTTTGACTATGGAATCGGCGCGTTTTCCATGTTGAAGAATTTTTTCTTCGTTGATGGCAATATCATCAGCAATGGACTTAATTTCTTCCAAATTTCCGGCTTCAAGCTCTTCCTTCAGTTCTGCAATCAACTCCACATTTACTTCAGCGAAATTGTTGACAAAGTTTAGCGGGTTTTGAATTTCATGGGCAATTCCGGCGGTGAGTTCACCGAGGGAGGCCATTTTTTCGGATTGGATTAACTGGGCTTGAGTGGACTTGAGTTCGGCTAATGAATGTTCCAACTCCTGAGTTCTTTCATAAACCTGTTGTTCCAATTCACGGTTACGAAGCATAATTTTTTCAGTTTTCATATATTCTCCTTCAGCAAGCCGGTAGTCAGGCACTGAGCCATGAACATGAACAATTTTCCAAACATCTTCTTCATAGTTAAGCAATGTAGTACTTCGCACCAGCTCACTCGATACTTCGCCATTTATGCTTTGTTTCCAGATTACTTCGCATGTGACAACTGCCTGTTTGTGAAACATTGAAATATTAGTCCATATGAACTCAATTTGAAACGGTTCGGGAAACTGATTTACACCTTTTTCGTTCATTATTCTGTATTCAGCCTTATTTGCTGCTTTTTCATGCAACCCTGTTCCAATAAATGTAACATTTTCAGAGCAACAGGAAAACCGCAGGTCAATATCACGGTTTGCCAGGGCTTCCCAGAATACATTATGGACATTAATCACTTCTTGCTCTTGTTCAGTATATTTTGGCATACAATAGTCTATTTATAACGTTTCCTTTCATATTAAAACTAAGGTATCATAATGTTTTTAGCCGAATGATAAACTCTGATCCAACTCCTTGAAGGGATTCCACTTTCAACTCCCCGCCATGTGCTTTTACAATATCATAACTTAGCGACAACCCGAGTCCCGTTCCCTCGCCAGTTGGTTTGGTTGTAAAAAAGGGTTGGAAGATTTTATTTTTGATTTCTTCAGGAATGCCATTGCCATTATCTTTCACTGATATTTCAATGCTTTCGCCGAGGTTTTTGGTGGTAATGGTGACGGAAGGTTTGTAGGTTTCTTCTATACCTGACAGGTTTTTTTGCCGTTCCGCAACTACGTAAAAAGCATTGTTGATCAAATTCAACAAAACCCTTCCGATATCCTGTGGAATGATATTGATTTTTGGCAAGGACGCATCAAATTCAGTTTTGAAATCAGCGTTAAATGATTTGTCTTTGGCTCTTAATCCGTGATAACTCAATCGCAAATACTCATCGCATAAGGTATTTACGTCGGTTAATTCTTTCTGTCCATTGCTGCTTCTGCTGTGTTGGAGCATGCCTTTGACTATGGAATCGGCGCGTTTTCCATGTTGAAGAATTTTTTCTTCGTTGATGGCAATATCATCAGCAATGGACTTAATTTCTTCCAAATTTCCGGCTTCAAGCTCTTCCTTCAGTTCTGCAATCAACTCCACATTTACTTCAGCGAAATTGTTGACAAAGTTTAGCGGGTTTTGAATTTCATGGGCAATTCCGGCGGTGAGTTCACCTAGGGAGGCCATTTTTTCAGATTGGATGAGTTGGGATTGAGTGGCTTTGAGTTCTAAGAGCGCTTCTTCAGCATTTTGTCTGGCTGCTTTAATTTCGATCAGGTCTTTTTCAGCTGTTTTCAAATCTTCAAAACGTTTGTAGGCCAAATCAAACACGCCTGCAAATCGCGCTAATTCACCTACGGCTGCTTTTGGTGGGTTGGGTACAGCGCCGGGAAGACTATAGCCGATTTCACCATGGGTGGTGCGTGCCATAACAAAGGTGAGTCCACCGATATGGCGTATGTCATCCAGTGTGGGCGCATTGTGATCCACTATTTCAAAATCACCAAGGGTGATCATTTTATGCACATAATCCACCGCATTTTCTGCATCCATCGCCAAAACAAAGGTGGGTTTGTCACTTTTTTCCCAGTTGGCAACAGTTTGTATTTCTCCGTGAATATGGCGGGGAAGTGTCATCACCATGCCAATGCGTGTACCGTCACCAGAGGTCATCGCTTTTTCATATTTTTCGGGCAGCCAGCGCATGTGCCAGAAGTAATGCGCTTCATGACCAAGTGTTACAAACTCATTACGCATTATGACCACGATATCAAGTAATTCTGAAGATTCCTGCATGGCCGTAACATGAGACCGGATGCGCTCCAAAGAGAGTTCTATTTGTACTTCTCTTGCCTGCGCTTCTACTTTTTGAAGGTCAAGAAAACGGGTGTGTGCGAATTCAAAAACATCAGCAAAACGGTGAATGACCATTAAATTGTCCGTTGGAAGCTGTTCGTTCTGAATTAATCCTAACCATCCATGCTTAAAAAACATCAGATGCCAATAAATTGGATCAGGATAAATCCTCACTACTTTTTCAAACTGATCTTTAGTATAATTGCCCATTTCCCTGTTTGCCTCCAAGAAAGCAATTCTCTTCTGCCCACTAAGCTCAGCTATAAAAAACGGGGCTCCGCTATTCCATTTCGACTCCAATTCCTCAGTAAATCCCGGGATGTATTTATCCAATTTATCATACATTGCCCTGATTGAGAAGGTTTCATATACACCCTGATGGGCAACTTCTTTTGCACGCCACAGTTCGTATTTGTCCTGTTCCCTATCAAAAACCATAATACTAAAACCAGTAGGGTTTATGTCCATTTTTTCAAGTTCCGAAAAAAGCAAATCGGATACATCTCCTACCTCAGTGCTCTTATTCATGGCGAGTGCACGAGACCTTATTCTTTCAAGAGCTGCTTCGATTCTTGCTTCCTTAGCCTGGGCTTCGGCTTGCTGAATATCCAAAAAACGACGATAAGCCAGTTTAAATACCTGATGAAAGCGTTTGAATATTTCCAATTCATGATCTGAAATGGCTTTGTAGGTTGTGAGACCTAATCCGCCCTCGCCAATGGAGTAAAAATAATAGAACAACTCTGTCAGGTCATCTATGATCGGATCGGGAAACTGACCATGTTCTTTTCTCCATGCGGTAAATTTTTCTAAATCCTCATCTTTGATGCTGCCTATAAAAAACGAGTTGGCTGATTTTTGCATCTCTTTGACCATGGCCAGGGAGGCAGGATTATTTTCGTATCCTGTTTCTTCAAATACTTTTTTAGAATAAGTGGTGAAAAACTGATAATTGGAATAGGTTTTATTTTGCTTATTAATGATAGCAAGCTGTACATTCCTGATATTGCTTACATTAAGCTTTACTAATTGTTCTGAAATTACACAGCAAACATCCAGCAGGTCATCCGGTTTGTGCATGCTCATGGCAACAGCCCGAACACGCTCAAGTGCTGCTTCCATTTCCAGTTCGTAGTTTTTATTTTCGAGATCAGCTGTTTTTTCATCTACTAATTTCTGAAGGGCTTCATTTTTCTGTTTCCACTCCTCTTTGTGCCAGGTATCACCTTCGCTTTCCACAGGTTTCGATCCATGCCAATGGATAATTTTCCATTTACCATCCTGAAACTCCAAAATTGTACTGACACGTGCGTTAAATTCATTTTTACCATCTGCTATTACCATGCTTATTAAAACCTCATCAACATATATAGCTACATTGCCATCATCAGTAATTTTTCGGTGCACAGGGTTTGATGAAATATGGATTTCCAAATCCTTTGCTTGCTCTTTTTGTAGCATGGCAAGTTTTTGTAAACCAGCCAAATCAAAAATCTTTTCGTCTATGGTTGTGCCATAACCCATCACATCATCAATCACAATATCATTTAGGCGTTCGTGGGCAAAATCGTTCAACATTATATTGAAAAATTCGCTGTGTACGCTTTCTAATAAGTTCCTTTTCTCGTCAGTCATACTTTATTTTTTTTTGTATGGGTATTTGGATGATAAACTGTGAACCTTCACCCTCCTTTGTTTCAACCTTCAATTCTCCTCCATGTGCTTTCACAATATCATAACTTAGCGACAACCCGAGTCCTGTTCCTTCGCCAGTTGGTTTGGTTGTAAAAAATGGCTGAAATATCTTTTTCTTAATTTCCTCCGGAATACCGTTGCCATTATCTTTCACTGATATTTCAATGCTTTCAATGAGGTTTTTGGTGGTAATGGTGACGGAAGGTTTGTAGGTTTCTTCTAAACCTGACAGGTTTTTTTGCCGTTCCGCAACTACGTAAAAAGCATTGTTGATCAAATTCAACAAAACCCTTCCGATATCCTGCGGAATGATATTGATTTTTGGCAAGGACGCATCAAATTCAGTTTTAAAATCGGCATTAAAGGATTTGTCTTTTGCCCGCAGGCCATGATAACTTAGCCTCAAATATTCATCGCATAAGGTGTTTATGTCGGTTAATTCTTTCTGTCCACTGCTGCTGCGGCTATGTTGGAGCATTCCTTTTACAATGGAATCAGCACGCTTTCCATGTTGTAGAATTTTTTCCTCATTGATGGCGATATCATCAGCAATGGCAATGGCTTCAGCAATGTCGCCCTTTTCGAGTTCTTGTTTCAGTTCTGCAATCAACTCTACATTTACTTCAGCGAAATTATTGACAAAGTTCAATGGGTTTTGGATTTCATGGGCAATTCCGGCGGTTAGTTCACCGAGGCTGGCCATCTTTTCGGATTGGATAAGCTGGGATTGGGTGGATTTTAATTTAGATAAAGCATCTTCCGCTTTTTCCTTTTGCTCCTGCAAGAGGGTGTTTGCTTTATTCTTTTGCTTGTTGTTTCTGTATAGAAACAAGGCTATGATGATTAGAAGTCCAACACCGGCAAGATATCCATATTGTTTCAATCTGTTTTGGTAGGCAAGTTTACTGGCTTCGATTTCATCGTTGCGTTTTTGTTCCTGGTAAACCATTGCCTGAATAGCTTCAATGTTGCCGGCACCATATAGTTTCTCTTTGGTATCAATCATTAGTTCCTGGTATTCAAGTGCTTTTCGAAAATCATCTTTAGATTTATATGCCTCCGCCAATAGTTTACTCGATTCCAGAATCATGACCCGGAAAGGTCCTTTTATCCCATACTTTAAGGCCTTTTCGGCGTAATAAATGCAAGAGTCTTCTTGCCTGTCTGTAAGAAACAACACAGCAATCTTATTATTAGTGGCCGCCAAATTCCTGTAATCTTCCTGGCCGCAGGCCTCAATACTCTTTAAATAATAGTTAAGTGCCTGTTTCTGATTCCCAAGCTTAACCTGCAGTTTTCCAAGATTTCTGTACATAAATATGCCTGAATTTCCGGATTCCGATCGAATGAAAAGGTGAAAAGCCTTATTCAAATAATAGGAGGCTGAATCCAACTGGTTACTTTCAGTATATACATTTCCAATATTCAAAAGCAAATTCATTTCACTAAACTCTGTTTTAGTGATATCAGGAACTTGTCTGCTAAGCTGAAAAAAACTGATTGATTTTTGGTAATCCATCAGGTCGAGGTAAATATTGCCCAGGCCATTGTAGCTCCTGCGGATTTCACTGTTATTATTATATTTCTGGCCAATGCGCAATGAATTTAGGGTAAGTTCAATAGCCAAGGGTAAATTTCCGATTTCCCGATTGATTGAACCTTGCAACCTTAGTGCAGTAGGTTTCCATTTATCAGCTTTTTTATCCTGGATCAGATTAATTACTTTTTCAACATATAAAAGTGCAGAGTCAGGCTTTGCATAAGTATACTGAGCAGCCAGTGATAGCATAAGTGAAATTCTGGAAGTATCCGATTTTGCAGTAGCCAACTGATAGGTTATGCTATCAATTGTTTTCTGTCTTTGGGCGAACCCTATCAGGCTGGTTAAAAGGAAAATAATAATTAGTGATCTGCTTATCATTTTGAATTTTGTTGAATGGGTAAATGAAACATAAAAACTGAGCCAAGATCTACTTTCGTTTCCACCTTCAACTCCCCGCCATGCGCTTTCACAATATCATAGCTCAAACTCAACCCCAATCCTGTTCCCTGTCCGGTGGGTTTAGTAGTGAAAAAGGGTTGAAAGATTTTATCGAGAACTTTTTCGGGGATGCCGTTGCCGTTGTCTTTTACTGAGATCATGACTTTGTTGCCTTCTTTTTTTGTGCTTACTGAAACCGTTGGTTCGTAATTCTCTATTCCCGAATGTTTCTTTTCATCCACTATGCCTCGACTTCGCTCAGCACAGGCATAGAAAGCATTGGTAATTAAATTCAAAATCACTCTTCCAATATCCTGCGGAATAATATGGATGCTACCAATGCTACCATCAAAATCAGTTTTCAGTTCGGCATTAAACGATTTATCTTTTGCCCGCAACCCATGATAAGCCAGCCGTAAATACTCATCAGCCAATGCATTGATATCGGTTGGTTCTTTTATGCCATTGCTGCTTCTGCTGTGTTGGAGCATGCCTTTTACAATGGCATCAGCACGTTTGCCATGATGAAGAATCTTTTCAAGGTTACTTTTTATGTCATTTGCAAGGGTTTTAGCCTCCTCTAAATCTTCTTTTTCAATTTCTTCCCACATTTCATCAATCATTTCATAACTTACCTCTGAAAAATTATTCACGAAGTTCAATGGGTTTTGTATTTCGTGGGCAATACCGGCGGTGAGCTCACCGAGGCTGGCCATTTTCTCAGATTGGATAAGCTGTGCTTGCGCCGCTTTAAGTTCATCAAGCGATTTGGTTAATGCAGTATTGGTTTCTTCAATGGCTTTTCTTTTTTGCTCAAGTTCTTCGATGGTTTCTTCCAAAAGGATGGCAGTAGTGCGTTTTACCTTTTCGGTGCGGTCGAGCTTGAATTCAACAATGGTGATTTTCTTATCTGCTTCTTTCAGATAAGCCATGAGTTTAGCTTTTTCATCATCCGAAAGTCCGGAATGATTTTGCAGGATTTCTATGATATTTTGCAGGTTTTGCTCCATGACAAGGTTTGAACTTTATTTTTCTTTTAAGGCTATACAACAAGTTGTCAGGTTGTGCATTTCGAGGTTTCCGCCAGTAGCCCTTGCCAGTTCGGCGTTTGAAAACATGCCGGCCATGGGTACGTTCCAGATTTTTTTCAGGCCCTCAATTTCCATGTTCATCATGGGGCCAAAGGCAAGGATTCGGCCTGCACAACTGAACACGATCAAAGTATCCGCTTCGGGCATTTCTTTTTCTTTCAGTTCTTCAATGCCTTTGATGACTTTTTCCATCACATCAAAATCGGGCGGAATGGAAAACCGTACTTTGGAACCTTGTGGCACTGATCCGCTGCAGTAAAACGACCTGTCGCTCCAATCTATCATCAGCCCGGGGC
>Ga0351879_1115_pt1 | contig 16989 bp, 13 predicted proteins | sample BONcelFGM3001D15_FD_206782 | JGI IMG/M metagenome (GOLD analysis project Ga0351879, IMG submission 206782) | Enriched cells from coal bed in the Powder River Basin, Montana, United States - BONCAT cells FGM rep3 HSBNCT.FGM.300.1.D15 ... | reverse complement strand
ACAGGTGAAGGATACGGTGTAAAATCTCTGGCATGGAACGGTGTGGTAAATGAAATGTAAGGAGGTAGAGAAAAATGGCAAATCTTAAACTCATCAGACATAATATTTACGAAGGTTCTCTGGATATGGAATATGGTCTTATAGGAAAAATCTGGAAAGACTTCGGAGCAGATATTATAACAGGTTTTCCCACTTTTAAGACCCATATGACTACTCCCCGTCTTCTCAGGGACAGTATTACAGGCGCACTAAAAACCTTTCCTCACAGTAAAGTGGCTTTTATCGTAACAGACGGAACTTATAATCATGATAATGAGGATAAAACTACTATTGATGCTGCTTTAAACAGTGCTGTCAGAGTATTTGAAGAATATTCGTCTGAGATAAAAGACAGGGTAATTGTAATTGCAACTCCTTATGACGGCTACCAGGGAAATAGAATTGCCGGCAAGGGAAGTGCCCTCAGGCTTATATATGAGGAAATGTCTTTCTGTAATGCCTCTTTCCTCATACTTTCAGACGGAGATCTCAGGAATGATATGAAGGAGTGGCAGAAGGTCTATAAAAAGGTAATAGATTACCATAATGATCACTATGGAGGAAAAGAATTTTTCATAACTGCCGGTTATGCCAGGCATTTTCTGGATGCTTCACTGACACGTTTTATAGTGGGGCCTCTGACCACTTTAATGGGAAAATATGTTCCGGGAGGTATTTGCGGAGATATAGTTTTGAGCAGCGGAGCAGTAGAACATGAGAGAAATTCTCTGTGGAACGAAAGGAGAAGAAAGTACGGAACCGACATATCCACAACCTTCGACAACATAGCCGATAAAAATACCGTAATATATGAAGTTTATCTCGGTGCAAAACTTCATGATATAACAGACGAAGCAAAATTAAATGTCATGCCAGGGGAAGTAATAGGGGCGGCACTGGAAAGAATCATTTATTATGAAAAAAATCATGGTCTCATATCGAATATTCTGAACGGTAAGGAATCTCTTTCTCCTGTGGAGATATGGGGAAGGGAAAAGACAGGTATCGATTTTATAGATCCAGGTTTTACCGGTATTTTTAATATAGACCTGAAAATTCGAATCCTCCTGGATAAATTTCCCCTCTTCAGAGAAGACATAAAGAAAATAATAGACAGGGAAACCTGTGAGAATCTGGAATATAATTACGATAATTTAAAGAAACTTTCTGATAAGGGAAAAGGAGAGTTATTTTTTCTGAAGATAGACAGAGAGACATGGAAAAATATCCTTTATCAAGCTATTGCTTATGTCCTTGTCACACAGGATGTGGAAACTGTGACGAGAGGCCTTAATTATCTTTATACTGCAGCCTTTCTTGAATTTTGCAGGGAAAAATTGAATGAACTGGGATATTTTACTTTACAGGAAATTCGTGCCGTTCAAGCCAACCTGGGAGTGCCTCCGGAAAAATCAGAGGAATTTTACAGAGATAATGTGGACAGGGTAATTTCTGACATGGCAAAGAGTTTTTTTGACGGGAGATATAATATTAAAAATTTTATGCCCAGGAATGACAATTAAATAACTGTCTCAAATATGTTAAATCGTGACGCGTCACGATTTAAACTGTAAATATGAAGTGGTTATTTCTCAGAAACCCCTTACTACACACCTTCCCCTGTTTTAAAAATAACTCCCTGCCCAAGGCGGCCGTCAATCTGCACCTCCAGAGGTTTTTCAAGCCTTATGTGTCTTAAATGCTGTGTCTCCTTTGCTGCAGTCTGTCTGTCAAGCCAGGCCCAGTCCAGTTTACAGTCAGGGTTATTCAGAGGAACTGTGAAATAACCTATCCTTAAAGAAGTCATATTCTGGAAGAAATGTGATCCCTGGGAAGGATCTACATTCATATTATCAAGGCTTGCCTCTACAATAACCTTTACGCCGCTTATCTGGCTCCAGTTTACAGGTATGCCGAGCCATGGATCTGTAGAACCCCATCTTCCCGGGCCTATTAAAAGATAAGGTCTTTTTTCTGTTCTCAACATATTGTTCATCCTGTCAACCTCTTTTGCTATGAGGGAACTCTGTGATGCATTAAAGGTTTCTTTTTTTACATAAACTATATCATATATATTTTTTATTATGCCGTTACCAAGGGCGAATTTACTGTGGCAAAGGGATGAACCTTCTTTTATGTCAGACACTTCAACCTTTACCAGTTCATCACTTACCACAAGAGGTCTTACCTGAAGGAAACCGAAATGTGCCGGAAGGCCTTTATCCGGGTCGAGTGTTACGGCAAATTCAATCTCTACGGGACAGCCCATAGAATCTTCACTCAATTTCAGCAGATATTCCAGAATTTTTGAGAGAGGAAATATTTCATTTTTCAATATATGGGCAAAGGTAACAATCCTCGGCCCCTGTCCGAAGAGCCCGTCATAAACCCTGTCATTATCTCCTGAATAGGTGGAAGCCAGATATTTCAGTATTCCATCTTTTTCTGCCCTGTCCATGCCGAGTTTTACAAGATACTGATCCTCTTCCGTAAAAGCAGTTGAAGGCATATGACTGAGATCTATTCCATAGAATTCTTTCTGGGAATGAGCAAACATATCCTTTATATTACCGAACTGAGGCAGAATACCCGGATAGGCAGGAGTATATCTCAGTGATACACCTCCGTCTACTATTGTTTTTCCCAGTCCTGCTGCCAGATTTGCCACACCGTCTTCAGGTTTTGCATTTCCTACAGGGTAATAGTTATAAGATCTTGCCACTCCTGAAAAATGAGGATAAAAAGCATTTCCATGAGATTTTCCTACTACCTGCTGTATTATAACTGCCATTTTTTCATCTTCTACCCTGTTAGGTGTAGTTTCTATATAGGATTTTGCATTTCTGAAGAATGTTGAGGCATAGACAAGCTTTATAGCGCTGGCAAGACTCCTGAAACGTTCATCAATATTTAATTGATTGTTAGGAAGCATTTTAGTTATATATACACCTGCAAATGGCTGATAGAGTGCATCTTCAAGAAGGCTTGACGATCTGACTGCAAGAGGAAATTTTACATTACTGATAAATTCCCTGATGTCTCCCACTACTGTTGCAGGTAATTCTGAATTCAAAAATTCATTTGCTATCATAATATCAGATGTTTCTTCCAGGGCAAAATTCAGAAGATTATTTTTACTTATGAAAGAGTCAAAGAGATCCGTTCCCAGAACAAGTGTTGCAGGTATTGATATAGAGACCTGCGGGAATTCTTCCTCTTTCAGATATGACGAAAGTATTTTATCAATAAATGCCAGTCCTCTGGCTTTACCTCCTATAGAACCACTGCCGATACGGCTGAAATTATAATAGTCATTATGAAAATGCCTTGAATAACTTACAATAGAACCTCTATGACTTTTCTTCCTGTATTCTATAAAAATATTTATAATTAATTCTCTGATTTTTTCCGGTTTTTTATTCTCTAAATCTGTTAAAGAAGAAATGGCCCTGGCCAGTTCAAATTCTGTTCTGGCAAAAAGCCATCTTGTGAGATTTCCTTTTATGACATATTCAGTCAGGATTTCTCCCGGTATTGTATCTATAAGGGAATATAAAGAAGTAATATTTTTTATTCTTCCTATTTCCTTTCCTTCATAATCCCGGAAAATCAGATCTCCAAAACCGGTAGAATTTTCAAGGAAATTTCTGAAATCACTTATAAGTGTGTGAGATTTCTTAAAAAGAAAATTTGTCTTCAGTCTTTTACTTATTTCTTCATTTTCCTGATTGTTGGATTGGAGTAAAATCGGCAGAGAGGGAAATTCTTTTCTCATCATAGTGACAAAATCAAGTCCTGCATTACTGTCCATTTTACCTTCTCTCATAAAGGAAAATTCACTTATTACTGCCATTAAATTGCCTTTAAATTTTTCATAAATCCTGAGAGCTTCTTCATAGGAAACAGCCAGGTGAACCCTGGGCCTTGCTCTCTGTCTGAGAGATTTTTCCGTCCATGTGAGACTGTCCTGTAATAGCAGATCTGTCTGATCCCACAGTTCTTCAAATATAATATGAAGATATCTGGAATAAAAACTTATTGAATCTTCAATTATCAGGATATTCTGAACACCTATAAGGGAAGTATCTTTTTCGGCATTTTTCATATCTTCTACATATTGAATAATACCTGTAAGGATTTCTCCGTCACCATGCCAGATAAAGATTCTGTCTATAGCTTTTTCGTCATAAATTTCAAGAAGTCTGGCCAGTTCGGGAGTATGATAGGCAAGTATGACTACAGGCATTTCTTTATCTATTTCTTTGACTTTACGGCCAAAAGTAAAGGGATCCATATCTCCTATTCTCATTGTGGTAACTACCATGTCGAACTGTTCTTCAGAAAGTTTTTTCAGGGCATCCTGTCCGCCTTTTATTCTGTGTAATGTGGGGACATAGCCGAGATCCCTCTGTTTATAGGCAGACCCCAGGAGATCAGTAAGGCGGCCGTCTTCTTCCAGAAGAAAATAATCATAAAGACTGGCAACAAGGAGGACTTTTCTTACTTTATAGGACATGAGAGAATTGAGGCAGTATAAATCTTCCAGATGATTTTTCTTCATAATAATAACCTCAGATTCGTGAAAGGTGAAGCGTGAGACGTGAAAGGATCAAAGATCTTTTCTTTTCACGTTTCACCTTTCACCTTTCACTTTCTAAACCCAGCCTCTCATCTTACATGATTCTGCTACCCTCTGTATGGCAATCATATAGGCAGCATCACGCATATAGATTTTCTTCTTTCTTGCAAGACCTGAAACCTTAAGATAGGCATCAGTCATTTTTGCATCCAGTTTACCGAGAACTTCATCTTTTGGCCAGAAATAATTCATATTACACTGAACCTGTTCAAAATAACTGCACATAACACCACCGGCATTGGCAAGGAAATCAGGTATTATGAAAATACCTCTTTCTTTCAGTACCTTATCTGCTTCAATAGTGGTAGGGCCGTTGGCACCTTCAACCATAATCTTTACATTTTTATGTATCTTAGGAGCAGTTTCTCCTGTTACCTGATTTTCAAGAGCGGCAGGTATTAATATATCTGCTTCCTGTTCAATCCAGGCATCTCCTGGAAGTATTTCATAACCTGCGGCCTGTGCCTGTTTTTTATCTATTCCGCCAAATCTGTCTGTAATATTGAGAAGTGCATCTATATCTATACCCTGTTTTTTACTGAAGGTATAGGATTTCTGATCTTCCTGATCCCAGCAGGATACACATACAGGAGTTCCGCCATATTCTTTATAGAGTTTTACAGCATACTGTGATACATTACCAAAACCCTGAAAAGCTGCTCTTGTAGATTTAATATCTATACCCATTTCTCTTAAAGCTTCTCTTAATACATATATTACACCGTAACCTGTAGCTTCTGTTCTGCCAAGAGATCCTCCTATACCTACAGGCTTTCCTGTAATAAATCCGGGGAATTTTCCTCCATGTATCTTTTCATATTCATCCATTATCCAGACCATATGCTGTCCGCTTGTCATTACATCCGGTGCAGGAACATCCTGAACAGGGCCTACATTTCTTGCTATCTGTCTGACCCATCCGCGGCATATTCCTTCCTGTTCTCTCATGGAAAGATTGTGGGGATCACATATGACCCCACCTTTACCTCCGCCGAGAGGAATGTCTACAACAGAGCATTTCCACGTCATCCACATGGCAAGGGCACGAACTGTATCAACTGTTTCCTGTGGATGGAAACGTATTCCACCTTTACATGGTCCTCTGGCATCATTGTGCTGAACTCTAAATCCTTTGAATACCTTTACTGTTCCATCATCCATTCTGACAGGAATATTAAAATGATATTCCCTGTCCGGATTGCGGAGTAAATCCTTTGTAGCCTGATCCAGACCTAACTGTTCTGCTACAGAGTCAAACTGGTCCTGTGCTAATTTGAAAGCATTAAACGGTTTGTTGGCCATAAAATCAAACTCCTCTTAAATTAAGATTGTTTTTCTGACGTGAGATAAAAAATCGTGATCCATGACTTGTGAAATCTACTTTTCATGGTGTGAAACCTGTTAATTTTTTATACTCAAATCAGTGACTGAAACGTGAAAGATCTTAACATAAAAGCCCGGGATTTGTCAATTATAGTTGAATTACACTATAATTAATAAATAATACTCCTGTTACCCGTTATGAGTCGCTATTAACAATATTTAATTATGATTCCGTTATGTTATATGTTATAATAGAGATATATTTTTTAAGAGAGGAGATTTTGCTATGAAAAAATTTTTATTTTTATATTTTATAATTACTGGAATGTTATTATTCAGCAGCTGCTGCTGTTGCTGTACAAAGGGTAACTGGAAATATACCAATGACTGGATGAATAATAAAACCAATAAAGTGACTCCTGCTGTTACTACAATACCGGCAGACAATGAAAATACCGGTGGTCCAATTCGGAATGAAAATACCGGTAGTCCACTTCAGATTGTAGATTTCACCTTTACAGATGGTGAAGAAGGGCCTTCTACAGGTAATACAGTTCCTGTGAAAGGAACTATATATTTTAAGTTTTCTGTAAAAGGTCTTTCCACTGAAAGTGACGGTAAAGTCTGGGTTGTGGAAGACTGCATGTTAAAGGACTCGACTGGAAGAGAATTACAGAATGATAAGGCATTACTGGACTATCATGATGTTTCAGGTGAAAAAGATTTCCCTGTAATTAACAATTATACTTTTACAGATGCACATCAACCGGGAAAATATTTTGTCAATATAATTATTACAGATAAAAATAGCGGTAAAACCGTCGAAACAACAGAGGAATTTGAAATTATTTAATCTTGAAATAGCGAATAAAAAAATCGTCATGTGTAAAACATGATGATTTTTCATATAAATTTCCAGGTTGGAAAGGCAAAAACAATGGATGAAAATCTAATCCCGTCACATGTCAATCGTTACTCATCACGATTTTCATGCAAAAAATATAAGGAGGTTTTTTATGAATTGTCCTAACTGTAATACTCAGGTAAGGCCTGATATGACTTTTTGCGGTAAATGCGGTAATTCTCTGACAGCTTCGGCAAAGACTACTACTATAAGGCAGGGAGTAAATGATCCGGAAGAACTGGAGAAGATTTTTACAGATCTTGTATCTTACAGCTGGAAAAGGTATGACGAAATACTTATAAACAGAAGACTTGATGAGGTACTTATAGGACTGGTCATAGCTTCAAATGTAAAAAATGGTTATTCTATGATTGACATTACTTCAGATGGAGTAAATCATTATTTGAGATTTGAAAATCTTTCTGACGGAACCCGCCTTATTTTCAGACTTACAAATCTTTCAGAAGATCTTACCCAGGCCAGAGTACTGGGCCATGTAGCAAATGTTACCATAGGGTATGGAGAAAAGGTAAGGGATCCCGGAAAAATCTGGCAGGCTTTCAAGGCAGAGGTTAAAAGTGCTTTTCTCATTACTGATGAACCGGGTATTATTAGCTGTGATGCAGATCTTACAGGCGGTTATATCTATGCCCAGATTCCTCTTATATTTAACCTTGATAACTATCTGGATAAAGATCATACATACAGAGCAGATGTAGATCTTTTACAACTTCATATCAATGCTACAGTTCATTCACTTAAAAAATATCTCAGGGGTCGATTAAGTATGTAGGAAGGAGTTAGAATATGTTATCTTTTTTACAGAGTTTCAGTCATAAACAGGAAATGAAAGAAAGCAGAGATGAGATGCTTGTAGGAGAAATAGTTACAGTTATGTCAGATAGCGGCTATCCTACAATAGGCTTCTGGGCAGAAGGAGATTTTCAGAGAATAAGGTTTAAAGCTGTTGATGATCCTCTCCTTTATTCAATCACAATAACACTGGACAGAAAAACAGGGGGAGATTTTGTTTCAGGTGCAATCTTCGGTGATAAAGCAACCCTTAAGATTATATGTGAAATAAAGAATTATCTTGCAGATCCTGACGATCTTCTTCATATGTATAAAACAGATCTGCAGAATATGTTTAAAATTCCACTTTTAGGCGGTATAAAACTGGATCATCAGCTAAATTCTGTTCTTGCCACCACAACAAAGATAGTAGAAATAAAAGATATGATCTTAAAAGGAGAAGAAGGAAGGCAGAAACTTAAAGGACTTATTTTCAGCACAATAGAACAGTTAAAGGAAAAACTGATACCCTATAAGAAGAAATAAAAGTGAGAAGTGAGAAGTGAAAATTCACCTCTCACTACTCACTTTTCACTACTCACTAATCTTTATCCTGGTCACTTCTTACTACAAAAACCACCGGTTTATGATCTGATACACTTTCCAGGTAATTAGGATAATCTTTTTCATTTATTGTATGGATACTTCCGGGAAGTACTTCCTCCATGCTTCCGCCCTCTACATTTGTTACAACACAGTGATCTATGAGACCCTTGTAGGGAATATTTGAATAGAAACTTTTGGGAAGTCCTTCTGTGAGGAAATGAACATTGCCACCTTTACCGAGTGGTTTTAGAGAATCACTTCCTACAAAATCATTGAAGTCTCCTACCATGACTAAATCTTTATCTTCATTATTTTTGTGATGTTCTGTTATCCATTTATTTATTTGCTTTGCCTGTTCTGTTCTTGTAGCTATTGCCTTGTCATCAAACATGGCTTTAAGATGTGTTACAACAAAGGTAAAATCGAAACCTCCGTCAATCTTCATATCTACAAGTAAGGGAGCGCGGAGTCTTGAACCTACCTGTGCTTCATCTATCTGGTCTATTGAATTTACATCATATTCCACTCTTTTTTTATCAAATATAACTCCTACCCTCTGACCGCCTGATTTACCGAGTATATAACCATAGTCAGGCAAATTTTTCATTACGATTTTCAGAGCTTTTTCATCACTTACTTCCTGTATACCGAGAATCTGTGCACCTGTATCCTTTATAACCTGTGCTATCTGTTTATAGTCTGAATCTTTTCTTTTCTTTGTCCCAAGCCATTCTATATTGAAGGTACCTATTGTAGCAGTTTTACCCTTTGCATCAATTATCTGCTGCTTAAGCTTCATAGCTTCCTTTATATCGCCTGTTTCCACTGGAGAAATCCCATCTCCCAGTTGTTCCAGAGCTTTCATTCCTTTAGCACTGCCTGAAGCTCCTTTCATTACAGAAATATTTTCCTGTGTGAACTCAGGTTCTGTTCCTCTCTCAATAACCTGTCCGTTTGAGTCAAAAATAAGAGGTTTTATGCCTTCAGCCGTAACCTTTGCATGAAGTTCTTTCATTGCTGCTTCGTATTTTTCGAATTCACCCTGTAAAAATTCTTTTCTTCCTGCTTCGTTTTTAAAAAAAACGTCTCCCTCTTCCTCTTGTACTACCAGGTTATTAGATGTCCACTGATGTGTCTGTCTCTGCTGTTGTATATCTGAAAGTCTTACTTTTAAAGAATTCATTTTATCCACAGTCATCACTCCTAAAGATTAATAGCTTCCATTTACAGTATAACTTCTGAAAAATAAAAATACCAGTAAAAAAAGAGGGATTTTGTTAACTTTTTGTAAACATGTGGAAATTTTAAAGTGAAAAGTGAGAAGTGAAAAGTGAAAAGTGAGAATTCACCTCTCACCTCTCACTAAATAATTTATAGGTAACTGGTGACAGGTGACGGGTTACGGGATTTTATTTCACCTGTTACCCGTAAACCGTTACCTGAATCTATATTGTTGCGACAGTTATTCTAAAGTCATTCCTGACTATATTTTTTAATCAATCTTTGCAGAAATCTTCAGGTGTTTGAAGTCTGAACTGACCTGTATATATGGCTTTCCCTTTTGTTCTCTGAAATATAAACTGACATACACTTGTCCCGGGGTACATATCAATAGGTATGGGGCCGAAATTACTCATTTCAAGAACCTGATGATTTGATATGCCTGATTGCATAAAACTGGCTGAAATATGAACCAGAAGACCAACCCTTGCAAATTTACTTCTTCCTTCAAGCCATCCGCATATATCTTCAGGAAGGGTAATTTTTTCTTTTGTCATGCCGAGCAGTGTATCTCCCGGATGAATGGTAAGACACTCTCCGTCCGCGATCCATATACCTTTTGTGGCACATTTATAATCAATATTATCAATTGCCTTAATATGCATTGGTAATCTTACGAATAATCTGAAGGCATTGCTTAAATTAAGATCTACAGAGGCAGGACCTACCATGTCTTTAGAAAAAGGTTCTATTTTTATCCTTCCTTTTTCTATTTCTTCAATAATTTCAGTGGTTGTTAAAATACTCATAATTTACTCCTTTTTTATCAGTGATCAGTGAACAGTGACCAGTGATCAGTGATCAGTAATCAGTGAAATATTCTTCATACATACTCACTGTCAGTTCAGGTGAACCCTGACATATATAAATACCTGAATGTTCATATCCCCCTGTTTCCTGTGTATAGGGAAGTATTTCTGCGTAAAGGCCGACTGAAGGACCGTTGTGGAATATAACATTATAGGCAGGTTCTCTTCCTGTTTTTTCCATTAATTTCGGAACAGCCCTGAGGTTTATCTGTAATGCCAGTGCAAGATCACTTATCTCCTTCTTATTTAAATCATGTAGATAGTTTTTACATACTTTCTTAAATATTATCATAGTATCAAGAGGACGTTTCATGAAATAAGGAACAATAATTTTAATTGTCTCTAATTCTTTAAGAGTAAGACAGTCAGGATTATTTTTCAGCATGAAATCAGAAAAATTAATATTAAATCTCTCTCTAAAATTCAAATCGTCTTTTATTTTTCCCGGCATTATATTTGTATGAATAATCTGTTGATGATCATGGAAAAGGGAGCCCCCTACAAGACGTCCGTAATTTTTAATTATACCTGCATAACCGAAATGTTCATGTTCTTCATAATCTTTAGTTGACGGCATTTGAGAATCACTTGCATGCAGAAGAAATCCTTCAAATTTTGCAAGTCTCTGAAGAACTATTTCCACATCTTCAAGAGGCATATTACTTATGTCTCTATCATGGTAATTACTGCTCCACTGTACAAAGTGCATACCTGCAGCAGATTCTCCATGAACAGATATATTATTTTTCCCCGGTTCCATATATCTTCTCTCAGGTGAATAGTTCTCAGGATAAACTATGGGAAAGAGATTTTTATTTATAAAAGTAAACCCCTCTGAGAGAGGGGCTTTATCTATAATACCTGTTGTCTGGTCATTACATACAACACATGGTGACTCAGATTTTTTCATTATTTTCTGTACATCATCATGAGGACGCTTTGCCCTGACTTCCGAATAAACAATCCTTTGATTGTTTCTCGGATCTATCTTACAGATATTCTTCGGTTTGAATCTCCATATATCTTTTTTATCACTGTTTATTGAAGCCACTATATCTTTATAGGATACTTCTGTTATATCTTCAAAGTCTATAGAGGATATTTTTTGTTCATCCAGCCTGTCTGGCACTTTAAACCTCCTTGAATTCAGTTACCAGTTACCAGTTAAAATTAGGTTTTGGGTTTTAGGTTCTGGGTTTTGGGTTTTTAAGTTTCTTAACCCAACACCCAACACCAAACCCCCATCACCCTTGCTCACTGCTCACTGTTTTACAAAGCTCCGGCAATATTTCTCCACTTTTACATGGCAAATAATATCCCATGTGATATTGACTTACCATTGACGTAACATCATTTTCAAAGGGATCTACAATTATAATCGGTTTATTTTTTCTCATAACAGACGATATAATTCTGGAAGGCAGTGTTGTATTTCCTGTAGTTCCTATTACTATTAATAGATCTGTTTTTTCTGTTATGGACATACTTGTTTCGAATTTATAATAAATTTCATTATAACATTCGTCAAACCACAATATATGAGGTCTTGCTAAAGTTAAACATTCAGGACATATTAACAGAGCTCGTTCTTCTGCCGATAGTTCCATTTCTTTATGTTCAAATTCCAGTCTAGTGGGGATTTCAAAGGTTTTATGAGAACATTCTCCTGAGCATCTCATAAGATTTATATTACCGTGGATTTCACATATTCTCTCTCTTGAATTTCCTGCTCTTATATGGAGTCCGTCTACATTCTGTGTAATAAGAGAAAATCTATCTTTCAGATTTTGTTCCAATTTTACTATTGCAAGATGACCTTTATTTGCATTTGCATGGTTACAAATATATCTTCTGTAGAGATACCATTTCCATACTTCATAGGGAGACAGGGAAAACATCCTGTATGTGGCCATTTCCTGGGGATGATAATGCTTGCTGCCTATGTTCCAGTAACCTTCAGAACCACGAAAGGTAGGTATATTACTTTCAGCAGATATACCTGCTCCTGTAAGAAGAGTTATAGAACCATGAGACTTAAAGCTATGTAATAATTCTTCTAATTTCTTATCCATTTTTTGATCTGTGAACTTTGATATATTTTATACCGGTCACAGGTGACCGTATTAATATTAAAATTTTTGACCGTGCACCTGCTCTCGATCTTCCTCTCCAAACGTTACTATGGTAGTTAGCTCCAACCAGGTAAAACCTGCGGCACACGAAATAACTTCCTTACTGCTGCTACTTCCCAGTCCTGACAGGGTTCGAAAGGTTTCGTTGCGAAGGGCCCAGTTTTCATCACCACTTGCCACAGGCAGGCTTTGAAAAACAAAACCTCAAACAGGAATTCAATCCTGCTATAGCGGATTGCAGGTACAGGGAGCCGCTAATTCCCCATCTAGCACGGTCAAAAATTCTATAACGGAGAGAGTGGGATTCGAACCCACGAGGCGGGGGTAAACCCGCCTACTCGATTTCCAATCGAGCGCTTTCGACCGGACTCAGCCATCTCTCCTTTTTAGCTGTCAGCGGTCAGCTGTCAGCTATTAGCTTTTTTATTATTAAGATGTAAATAGTGAATCATGTAAATATTCACTACTCACTACTCACTACTCACTATTTCACGGAGAGAGTGGGATTCGAACCCACGAGGCGGGGGTAAACCTGCCTACTCGATTTCGAGTCGAGCGCTTTCAACCGGACTCAGCCATCTCTCCTTATCAGCTGTCAACAATCATCTGTCAGCTTTTTTATTATTTCTTAATTTTCTGAAAAATTCTTTCAGTATAAAACTGCATTCTTCTTCCAATACACCGCCGAGAGTTTCTATTCTATGATTTAATCTTCTATCTCCCGGTATATTCATCAGAGAAGTAATTGCTCCTGCTTTGGGATCTTTCGCACCGAAAACGAGCCTTTTAATTCTTGCCTGCACTGCTGCTCCGGCACACATAGGACATGGCTCCAGTGTGACATATAAAGATATTTCATCGAGCCTCCACTTTCCAAGCAGACTGCATACCTTTTCTATTCCCAGCAGTTCTGCATGGGCAAGAGGGTTTTTATTTATCTCCCTCTGGTTAAAAGCTCTGGCTATTATTAAGGTTTCTTTATATACCAGGACAGCCCCTACAGGAACTTCTCCCAGATTAAAAGCTTTCTCTGCCTGAAAGAGAGCTTCTTTCATAAAATATTTATCTTTTTCCATGGTCACGCGCCCGAGAGGATTCGAACCTCCGACCTACGGATTCGTAGTCCGTTGCTCTATCCGCTGAGCCACAGGCGCCTGCGCGAACATAACGGAGAGAGTGGGATTTGAACCCACGGTACATGCTCAACACACGTACAATCGCTTAGCAGGCGACCGCCTTCAGCCGCTCGGCCATCTCTCCTAACGCATAATCAGGAGTATTTTAGCATATTAAAAATTAAATTACAAGGCCTTTTTAAAAATAAGTGAAAGGTGAAAGGTGAAAGGTGAAAGGTAAAAAAATTGTTCGTAACTCGTAACGTGTGCCCCGTGTTTTCACTACTCACCACTCACTTAAGAATGGAAATTTATTAATAGTCTCTTTCCTCGCGTCACGCGTCACGCGTTACGCGTCACGATTTAATATACTTGAGACAGTTATTTAATTGTCATTCCTTATTTAAGCCTTACAGGCATAATAACATAGAGATAATCTTCCTCTTTTTCTTTTTCTCTTACAGGTTTTATTATACCGGGATTTACTGGATTACTCAATTCAAAAGTAATTTCGTCACATTCCATATAAGACAGGGCATCAAGCAGATATTTAGCATTAAAGGATATATCCAGACTCTGTGCCGGTTCCGGCAGGTCAATTTCTTCATAGGCCTGTCCTACATCCTGAGTATTTGCAGTCACAATTATCTGGCTGTCATGTATTTTGAATTTTACCAGGTGAGGACTTTCAAGATCATTCTGGGCTATATATGAAGCTCTTCTTAAAGCTTTATAAAGAGAATCTTTATTTATGGTAAGAGATTGATCACAATGGGCCGGTATTACCTGTCTGTAATTTGGAAATTTTCCCTGTATAAGAGAGGAAAGAACTCTTATGTCATTCATCTGAAAATCTATCTGACTGTCTGTTATGTAAATTTTGACTTCTTCTTCGTGGTTATCTGAAAGGATTTTTAAGAGTTCGTTCAAGGTCTTTTTTGGTACTACAACTTCGAAATTTTTTCCCGGAGAATTCAATAATTTTGCTGTTTTCTTGGCCATTCTTCTTCCATCGGCAGATACTACTGTCAGGCTGTCTCCCTGTACTTCAAAGAGACTCCCCTTTAATATAGCTCTTACTTCATCAGGGGGCGCTATGGCAAAGCCTGTCTCTTTAAGCATACCTTTCAATGTTTTCTGGCCTATAGAAATTATGTCTTCCCCTATTATTTTTGGTATTGACGGGAACTGATCTGAAGAGAGTCCGTTTAGCTGATAATTACTTCCTTTTGTTGTAATATTAATTATTTTTACATCGTCAGATTCTATTTCTACTTTGCCGGAATTCAGGCTGCCTATAAGATTTCCAAGTTCTCTTGACGGAACAGTTATACTTCCTTCCTGTTCTATAGCGTCAACTTTTATGATAACTTCTATAGAAAGTTCACCGCTTGTGCCTACCAGTTTCATATTATTATTGCCTGCTTCCAGCATAATATTACCGTAAACAGGCTCTATTACTTTTGAGCTTATAGCCTGACTGGCTCTTTGAATTCCTTCGTTTAATACTTTTTGTGAACAAAGTAATTTCATTGTTTTAGTTCTCCTTTTTTAATTATATATGAATTTCGAAATATGAGGTGAATTGACCAGTGCTCTGTCAAGCATCTTTTAAGGTTTAAGGGTTATGGGTTTCGGGTGTTGGGTGTTGGGTTAAAAAGATTAACAACCCAAAACCCAAAACCTAAAACCCAACACTCATAATTTATCAGTAAAGTTTCTATTGACAGAGCGCTAGCTTCCTGTTCCGTTTCCCGTTTCACTCTTCACGCTTCACATTTCACGCTTCACGTTTCACGTTTCACGATTCATATTGCTTTTAATTCGTTCTTTATATTATTTATATGAGCTTTTATTGCAGGATCACTATCTTCTTTTATTTTATTATAAGCATGAATTACTGTTGTATGGTCTTTACCTCCGAAATGTTTTCCTATTTCCGGGAAAGAAGTCTTGGTTAAATCTCTGGCAAGAAACATTGCTATCTGTCTTGCTCTTGCTAATTTCGCGTCTCTTTTTCCGGAAGATAAATCTTCCAGAGGGACAGCAAAATAATAAGCAGTTTTTTGTAATATCAGAGGGACTGTTATTGCATCACTATCTGTACTGGTAATGAGAGTACCGATAGCCTCTTTTGCCAGAGGAAGATCTATTTTAGCTTTTTTTAGAGAAGCATAGGCCATTATTCTTACCAGTACTCCTTCAAGTTCTCTTATATTTGAGCTTATTATTTCTGCTATATATTCAATCACATTGTTAGGTATATGTATATTCTCAAGCTCTGCTTTTCTTCTTAAAATAGCCTGCCTTGTTTCTAAATTCGGTGCCTGAATATCTGCTATGAGTCCCCATTCAAACCTGGATTTCAATCTGTCCTGAAGGGTCGGTATTTCCTTGGGAGGTCTGTCGCTTGTGATGATTATCTGTTTGTCTGCACTGTGAAGATCATTGAATGTATGGAAAAATTCTTCCTGAATACCTTCTTTACTTATGAGAAACTGTATATCATCTACAAGTAATATATCTACCGTCCTGTATCTATTTCTAAAATTTTTTGTTTTCCCGCTCTGTATGGCTTCAATCATTTCATTCGTAAATGTTTCAGTCGATATGTAAGTAACATTTAATTCCGGTCTTAACGTAATTGCCTGATTTCCTACTGCATGCATAAGATGGGTTTTACCCAGTCCGACTCCTCCATATATAAAGAGAGGATTATAAACCTTTGCAGGAGCCTCTGATACTGCAAGGCACGCTGCATGGGCAAGGGAATTATTGTTTCCTACAACAAAAGTCGAAAAGGTATATTTAGGATTCAAGTTATTGTTATGAATCAGATTTTTCTTTGCCTGACCTGCTACAGGATAATTCTTCTCCATAATAACCTTTTGATGCGGTTTTTGAGGAAGAGTATCAGATGAGGTTGTAAAAGATATGCCCAGCTGCATTCCGCTCAAAGATGCCAGGGTTGTTTGAATTAATTTTTTATGTTCCCTTTCTTCCAGCCAGTCTTTTGCAAATTTATTTGCTACACTGATTTTAAGATTATTTTTATCAAAGGATTCTGGCCTGGAATTCTTCAGACATGATTCAAATGTAGGTGTACCCATTTCTTTTTCTAATAAAGGAAGTGCTTCCTGCCAGATTTCATTTATATTGGAATTATCAATCATATTTACCATAAAATTATCACCGCCAGATTTATTCTGGTGCTATAGAATTAATTTATAAAAATAATAGTTAGCCCCCGTTAAAACATGCTATTCGTTAAAAAAAATCTAATTCCTCTTTCTAAAGTTATCCACATATCCACAGGTAAGTGCCTTTAACCTGTGGATAACTTTCCATA
>Ga0351879_1107_pt1 | contig 17917 bp, 15 predicted proteins | sample BONcelFGM3001D15_FD_206782 | JGI IMG/M metagenome (GOLD analysis project Ga0351879, IMG submission 206782) | Enriched cells from coal bed in the Powder River Basin, Montana, United States - BONCAT cells FGM rep3 HSBNCT.FGM.300.1.D15 ... | reverse complement strand
CGCTGTTGGCAACCAGTACCGTATTGAATCGCAAGGGATATGGAAAACAGGTTATGTGGTGAGGAAGGGAACCAGAACCATTGTGAGCATGCGCACGAAATGGACCGGCAATGTTGCGCTGGAGATACACGAAACCGGGAACAAAGCCTCGTTTACGTTCCGGAAAAAAAGCTTCTGGAATGAGCGCTATGAACTTATTGACAAAGACAACTTTGTGCTGGGCACCATAGTTTCACGCTTCAGTTGGAAATCTTTTTCAACCGATTATGAGCTTAGTTTCAGTCCCAGGTTCGAAGCGCTCGGACAGCATGTACTTTTATCAGTTCTTTTGGTCTTTATGCTGCGGTCAGTAATGAGCCACAACGGCTATGTGATGATTCCAGCATAATAACAGTTTAACAAAAAGCAAAACCCTATGCCTCAGAAGAAATCCTTTGCACTCCGTATTGATCCTTCCCTGCTCGAAGCTGTTGAGAAATGGGCTGCGGATGAATTCCGCAGCACCAACGGGCAACTGGAATGGATCATCAGCAGTGCGTTGAAAGAGGCAAAACGCTTGAAAAAAGACAATGATTCAGGCGGGCAGAAAGGAAAAGAAGATTAGCAGGCAATAGAAATTTTGTGGTGATGGCCGGAATGATTTCTTTCCTTGTGGAATCGTAATTGCAGAAGCCGTAGTCTCCCTCCGCCGCACAAACTATTCTCAACGAAGGGAATTACTTTGCTAAGCCGCTTTGTTTTTTAACACATGCGACCCCCAGCTGGGTCGCATGTTTCAAAGATCAGATTGTTCCATCACGGTGTATTATTCACGCAGAAAGCACCCCCCCCGCTGCCGCGCGAATCTTTCGAGTGGCAACAAGAAAGAAGCTTTACATTTGCTATAAGAATCATAAAAGCAAAGAAATTGATATTGATTGGGTTAAATGATACCAAAGCCACGCGATGGGAATCGCGCGGCAGCGGGGGGCTCATGAGGCGAAGCCGAATAATCCGTGCCGCCTTATTTCGCTGAAGGTTATCAATTGTGCAGCAACCGGATTTGTAGTCACCTGAACATCTCAGTTCCTATTTCCGGTAGGAAGCCAGAAAATCGTTGATGTTCTTTTCGATGCGGCCCAATACGTCTTCGGCCTTTGCTCTGACAAAAGTTTCGCCTGTTACCTGCTCAAAAAGTTCAATGTAACGCTCCGACACGCTGTGCACGTAATCGTCTGTCATTTCGGGAACCTGTTGCCCTTCTTTTCCCTGAAAACCGTTTTCCATGAGCCATTCGCGCACAAACTCCTTGGAGAGTTGTTTCTGCTGTTCGCCCTTTGCAAAACGATCCTCATATTCACCGGCATAAAAATAACGTGAAGAGTCGGGGGTGTGTATTTCATCAATCAGATAAATGGTGTCGCCGGCTTTCCCAAATTCATATTTAGTATCCACAAGTATGAGCCCGTGCTCTGCAGCAATCTGGCTTCCCCTTTCGAACAGTTGCAGGGTATATTGTTCGAGCAAGGCATAATCCTGTTCCGACACAAGCCCGCTGCTGATAATTTCTTCGCGTGTAATATCTTCATCATGACCCGTTTCAGCCTTTGTTGTAGGGGTAATAATCGGTTTCGGGAAGCGCTGGTGTTCTTTCATGCCGTCGGGAACGGGTACGCCGCAGATGCTGCGTGCACCGCTTTTGTAAGTACGCCATGAACTCCCGGTAAGGTAACCGCGGATGATCATCTCCACCGGGAAAGGTTTGCAATAATGCCCAATGGTTACCATGGGATCAGGGCTGGCAATTTTCCAGTTTGGCACGATGTCGCTGGTAGCATCCAGAAACTTTGAAGCAATCTGGTTGAGCACCTGACCTTTGTAGGGAATACCTTTGGGCAGCACCACATCGAAAGCCGAAATACGGTCAGAAGCCACCATAATCAGCAGGCTGTCGTTGATGTTATACACATCGCGTACCTTTCCTTTGTACACATTTTTTAAACCGGGAAAGCTGAAATCAGTTTTAACAATTGCATGGGTCATATTGATGGGGATTTGGGTTCGTGATTTGATTCGGGATTGCTTCGTTCCTGCTCCTTCTTATAGGCCTGAATGATCTTTGTTACAAGCTTATGGCGGACAACGTCTCTTTCGTCGAGGTAAATAAAATCAATACCTTCAATATCTTTAAGCACCTCGCGTGCCTGTAGCAGTCCCGAGGGTTGCCGGGCAGGCAGGTCAATCTGGGTAATGTCGCCGGTGATGATGAATTTGGCTGACTTTCCCATGCGGGTGAGGAACATTTTCAGCTGGCTTCGGGTGGCATTCTGGGCTTCGTCGAGGATGGCAAAAGCCTGATCGAGCGTACGTCCGCGCATAAAAGCGAGCGGGGCCACTTCGATGGTACCGTCTTCGAGATAACCGAGCAGTTTCTGTGTCGGAAGCATGTCCCTTAGAGCATCATACAGCGGTTGCAGGTAGGGATCAAGCTTTTCCTTCATGTCTCCGGGCAGGAAACCGAGGTTTTCGCCGGCTTCGACAGCTGGCCTGGTGAGGATGATCCGTTTCACTTCGCGGTTCTTCAGGGCACGAACTGCCAGCGCCACCGCTGTATAGGTTTTTCCTGTCCCTGCAGGCCCAATGGCAAAAATCATGTCGTTGGCCGAAATACTGCTGACCATTGCTGCTTTCTTTTCTTCGTCCAGGTCAACGAGTTTCTTCTCGGAAAGGAGTTCAAGGGCCATTTCGACCATGCTTACGGCACCTTCCACGATTTTCGCCCTGGCTGCAATGATGGCTGTGGCCTGTTGCCGCCTGAGCATAGCATTGGCAATTTCTGATGAATAGGCCAGGTAGCTGATGCGGGCCTCGATCACTTCAATTCCTGCCATTTGAAGCCGCTCCGAAAGTTCATCTTCGAGCGCCTGATTTACTTCTTCACCCCCTGCCCTGAGGGTGATTTCGATTTGTTCATCATCGAAATTGTCGTAGGGATAATGTCCGGCAAGCTTACGGATGGCTGCTTCGCTCTGAATCTCAACATAATTAATGTAGTCGTCCACTTCAAAGGCTGCCCTGAAGGTGTTGCGGACCCTCCACACCAGCACAATCCCGATCATGATTGGATTGCCGATCTTGTCGTTTACCTTGATGGGCTCAGAGTTGAGGTTGCGGGCACGCAGCGAGATTTTTTTCCTCACCAGGAATGGGTTCACCCAGAAGAATCCGTTGTGGCGCACCGTTCCTTTGTAGTCTCCGAACAACACCAACACAGCCGATTCATTCGGATTGATAACCAGAAATCCGGCTGTACATACCAGAGCAATAGCAAAAACTACTATGGCAACAACCAGTAACCAGGTTAGGCGATGGTCGTCGTAACCAATTGCAGTGTACGCAAACAGCCCCGTCACAACCAAAACAACCGCCAGCATGATGTACCCCGACATCGGGCGGATAAATTTCTCTTGTAAATTCTTTTCCATTTTGATATTAAATTGATATCACAAAGATACTATGTAATCAAGTCATTTGTCAAGAGGTTTTGTGTTAATTTTTTGAGAAAACTGAATAATTAATACAGATACGCCTGCAATGAATTGATTGTCAGGTTAATTAATTGTAAGAAAAAAAGATAAGTGAAAATAATTTGTACGAATTGGCTGTTACTTTCAGAAAAGCAACACCTTAAGCCTGCTGTCGGCCCTGATTTGCCACATTTGGCCTTCTTTGTGCAACACTCCTTTTTGCAGCAAAGTGAGCCTGCTGCCCGATCCTTTAAGGCTCTGGATATCGCAGACCGGCCTGAGCAATTCTTCGGGATTTTCGATGGCCTGTGCAGTACGTGCGGCATTGTCGGTAAGCAGCACACAACTGGCCATATCACCCGAAACAGGGTCAATGATTAGTTTATACAGGGATAAATTGCTTCTGCGTGTACCGGCATCCTGTTGGTTGAAACAGCCTTCTGCGTCGGGTTTTTCGAAATAAAAAACACCTTCTTCAACTGAACCGGAATAATAAATTTCATCGGTGGTTTCCTCTGTTTTTACAGAGGCTACAGCTGCATTTTCGTTAGTGACGGCCTGCTCAGTTACTTCAACTATTTCTGTGGTGGTGGAGGCAGTTTCTACGACCTCATCCTGCAGAGGTTCAGTAAAATTATCAGGTTCAACTTCAGCGGCTGAACTGGTTTCGGGAGCATCTGCCGGCTCTGCTGTTTCGTAATCCACTTCCGGAATTTCTTCTTCTGAATGAACAATGGATTTATCTGATTCATTTTCGGCAGATGAAGCTGTTTCAGAAGCAGCTTCCGGTTCTGCTGATTCAGAGGCTTCCTCCGTTGGTTCATCCTCAGGTGTGCCAGGTTCTTCGGTTTGCGCTGAATCCGCAATGGCGTTATCTGTAACATCGCTTTTTGGTTCAGAATGCTCCTCTATTGTCGCATCGCTCAGAACATCCTCAGGTTCAGGTTCTGGCTCTGATGAAATAAACTCAGCCGCTGCCGGTTCTGCTTCAGGGGATGTTTCTTCGGTTGTTTCCCCGGGAGGCTGCTCCTCAACAGCTTCAATAGCAAGTTCAGGCTCCGGAGCAGCTTCTTCTGCAGGTAATTCAGCTTCTGATCCTGCGAGCGGGTAAACAGGATTGAAGTTGAAATAATTGGGTTTTGACGGGCTTGTTCCTTTTTCGGCAACTTCTTCTCCGGCTTCTTCCGGATCCATAAGTTCCAGCCCGTGTTCCTGTGCCAGTTCATCAAGCATATTGATAAACCGGTTCAAGTGTTTTTCGTTGGTGTACAGCCTTTCACTCAGTTCCGAAAATAACTGATGAATGCCTTTTTTGAACGATTCCTGATGTTGGTTGCCTGCATAAAGTTCGGAACGGAATTGCTGAACCTGCATCCTGATTGATTCAAGTTCTTCTGTGATCCGTTTGTGAGCAATTTCTTCTGATTTGCCTGCAGTAGGTTCGGAATAAGCCCTTTCGGAAGCTTCTTCGGATGCTATAGTCGGTGGAATGTTCACTTTTACGGGCAAATCTTCGATAAGCTTTTGCAGTCTGAAGACCTTGTACTCCAACTGTTTGTGCACCGTATCTGCATGCTCGTAAATCTTGTGTTCGAGCTGCACAAATTTAATGCGGTTGTTGCGGCGGTGTATGAACACAATAGCAATAAAAATAAGGAGACTGAATACGAACGCAATCAGTATCCAAACAGACCAGGAAATCCCCAACAGGGATTCGAATAAAAGGAGCATACCAGGTAAACGTATTCAAAAATGCACACCAAAGATATAGTATTTGTGAAATTACAAAGAGCATCTTGCTGAATTTCACAAAAAATGACCTCTAAGAGACTTTTTTTTCTGCTTAAAGGCAATTTTGGCACCTCTGACGCAAGGTTTTTCGGGATCAGATGTTGGAGCAGGGCCTAAAAAGGAAACAGGAACGTGATCCGGATTGAAGAGAAATCAACTGTATTATGAAGGAGAAAAGATATAAGCCGGTTTAAATATCCAGACTCGTGAGCAGATGCTGTAATTCAGATGCTTTTTCTGTATTGTGTTGCAACTTATAGGCATCAATCAGTCCGTTGATCATTCGCTGTATCATTGCCAGATTGGAGCAGGGCCTGAAATAGCTTTCATCGGGTTCGAGGTTCATCTGTTTGATGTACAGGCTTATTTCATTTCTGGTAAACACAGCTCCCTTATTAAACGGATTCAGGTAAAACAAAACTTCGTCTTCAGGGTTGAGGTGAGCTTCATCAAGGTAGGCCAGAATAAAATGTTTGGGAAGGTCAACACCGTACACAGGTATTTTGAGGCTTTGGGCAATCATCACGTAGAGGATTCCCAGCGAAAGTGAGTTGCCTTTACGGTTGTCGAGCAGGTTTTTGAGGTAGAAATTTTCGGCAGAATGTATGTTGGAAGTGTTTCCACTAAACTTATTGATATCGAACAACACATGATTAACCACTTTTACTTTTTCGAGCGCGGTCAGGTTGTTGTTCAGTTCGAGCCACACTTCCTGAGCAATTCTGCCCACTTCTCGTGTAACTTTTTCCAGGTCAAGGTCAGGATACTGGAAACGGGTAACGAGCATAAATCCCTTCAGAAGGTCGTTGCTGCCAAATTTTCCCCAGTTGCTGAGTTCGGCATAGATGTGTTCCTGCTGGATGTTGTGGATGATGCTGATGAGGCGCTGCTGCAAAAAGTCGTCAAGGGTGCGTTCCCATGCTTCTTCAAGGGCAGGGAGCGCCTCGATGCCATAATCAATGATCCGCCTCGATACCTGTGCATAAAGTCCCACATCAGGTTCATCCATCAGGCTGATCAGTGCACGCAACTCTTTCAGATCTTTCATGATTTGTTAGTGATGATAAAAGTACATCAAATTCAATGCCTAAACAACAACATTATGGCTTTAGTTTCAAACAGCATTCAGTTTTTTGGTCAATTATTCTTAATTCACCACGAATTCCGGCCTGAGCCGAGCCAGATTGCATGTTGTGTTTGTTTCACAGGTATTTCCGGTGCTAAAAGGCAATACGCATGACCGGATAAAGGTCTTTGCTGCATGGATACAACAAGGTGAGTGAATGACGGAAGATATTCAGCAATGTTGTGTATGTTCTCACTGACAAAATGTCTTGTCAGGCATGCTTTTCGCAATAAAAAGATTTATTGAGGCTTAATCCGCTTTGGAGTTCATTTCCTGTTCATACATTGCCATGCCTTCAACAGCCATCTGTTTGATGGTAGCATCCAGCATAAACAGGCTGATGTGCCAATGATACCTGAAGTGGGCACTGATTTCGCTTTCAAGTGCAACAGCAGCCAGACTGTCGAGCCCAAAGGAAGTTACAGGCTTATTCACATCAATTTCAGACAGAGGAATATGAAGTTTTTTATTCACCCATTGTACAAGCCAGGCCTGGAGGTTTTCGGCGGTGATGGTTGCGGCTGTCATTGAAATTTCCTCATTTCCGGTTTCCTTTTTCCATGCAGCTATGGATTGAAGCTCACCGGTAAGGTAGCCGTATTTAGTTACCCTTCGTTGAATTTTTCCTGACGAAGTTAGTGGAATGCTGCCTGGTCTCAGCAGAAGGATGGCATAAACCGACAGTTCAAATTCTTCGGACAAGGTTTGTCTGATGGTGGAAAACAACTCATCCTGAGGCAGGTTATGCATAGCGCTGCGTTCTACTTCCTGAGCGATAATCAATTGTTCTTCACCATGCACCATAACAGAGAAGGCAGCGCCCGCATTTTTTCTGAGGGACGCATGGGCTTCCTGAACTGCAAACTCAATGTCGGTTGGATAATAGTTCACCCCTCTGAAAATCAACAGATCCTTGATTCTTCCTGTAATGTACAGCTCATTTCCGTCCATAAAACCAAGGTCGCCCGACCTGAAGTAACTTGTAGAGCCTTCGTTGTGTATCTGAGCGCCAAAAGTGCGGAGGTTTTCTTCAGTCCGGCCCCAGTAGCCTTGTGTTACCCCACTTCCGCAGATCCAGATTTCTCCGGTATGGCCTTCAGGAACGGCTTCATAGGTTTCCGGGTGCACAATTCTTACTTTAGTATCCATCCATGTATGTCCGCATCCGGTAAGGGTAATGGCTTCGGGCTGGTCTTCGCCAATTTTTTCAACTATTCCCCTTGCCAGCGCTTTGGAGTTTATGGTGATGAAGCGTAGCGGACTAAGTTTGTTGCCCCCGGTTACAATGAGTACTGTTTCGGCCATGCCATAACAGGGATACAGTTGCTCGGGCCTGGCACCTGCCTGAGCAAAATACGAGGCAAAATCCTGCATGGTTTTGGCCCTTACGGGCTCAGCTCCGCAGAAGAAAGTTTCAACACTGCTCAGGTCGAGGTGCGACAGTTCGTGCTGCGGCACTTTCTGAAGGCAGTGGTCGAAGCCAAAATTTGGTCCTCCGGCAGTAGTTACTTTAAACCTGCTAATGGCCTTAAGCCATTTGAGCGGGTCCTGAAGAAAAGCTACAGGGGGCATGGTAATACTAAGTGCCCCGATGTATGGGGCCTGCATGATGGTTCCGATCAATCCCATATCATGATAGATCGGCAGCCAGTTCATGCCGATGGTTTGTTTGCTGAAACCGAAGGACTGCCTGATGTATTCTGAGTTATAAAGTATCTGGTAATGTGTGATCATAACACCTTTGGGCTCGCCGGTCGAACCAGAAGTGTATTGCAGCAATGCCAGTTCTTCGCCTTTGAGGTTTGGGTCATTCCATAATCCGGCACTATGCATAATGGCATCTTCATAGCATATCCAATGTAAGTTTTGAGAGGCAAAATCTGAAGCGAAATTCCGCTCAATGTCTTTCTTCACTTGCTGTGATGTAAGACACATTGAAACCCCTGCATTTTCCACGATGCTGAATACACGGTAAGAGGACCTGTTCCGGCGGGGCGGGTAGGCAGGTACAGCTACCATACCCGCATAAAAACAGGCAAAAAGGGAAATAATATAGGGAATCCCCGGTTGAAAGAACAGTACAACCCTGTCCCCCTTTTTGCCATGTTGTTGCAAACAGGAGGCAACGGAACGGGACATTGTATCTAGTTGCTCAAAACTAAGGGATTCACCTTCATCAATTCCTTCAGGCAGAAACCTGAAAACAATATGGCCGGGAGTTACCACAGCTCTGTTGCTGATGATATCAACCATGCTCGACGATTTCCGGATAATAGGGTCGGTATGTTGGCTTTTAAAATCGTAGGGCTGTGCTTGTGAGGCGTTTGGGTTCATGAAGTGTGCCTGTAATTTAGTGATTTAAGGAAAGCAAAGATATCGTAATTTCAAAACATCTGTTTTGTCCCCTTTATTCCATTCGCCTGCAATCAGAAATGTCCAGAGTGACTTTTTCATGAAAAAGTGTACTTTCGCAGACCTATTTTCTCAGAAATAATGAAAATACCTTTCAACAAGCCCTGGTTTGCAGGGCATGAAATTCAACATATAGTAAATGCGGCCTATTCGGGCCATATTTCAGGCAATGGGGCTTACACCAAAAAATGCCACAGCCTGTTCGAGCAGCGGTACGGGATTCCCAAATGTTTTCTGACCACCTCATGCACAGATGCTTTTGAAATGGCCTGCTTGCTGATAGATTTCAAACCCGGCGATGAGGTGATTATGCCCAGTTTCACTTTTGTCTCCACCGCCAATCCTTTTTTGCTTCGCGGTGCCTCTATCAGGTTTGCAGATTCATCTGTCAACCATCCTAATATTGATATTGAAGGCATTGAGGAACTCATCAGTCCGGCCACAAAGGCACTTGTGGTGGTGCATTATGCAGGTGTGGCAGTGGATATGGATGCAGTGATGCAACTTGCAGCGAAGCACAATCTTGTCGTCATTGAGGATGCGGCACATGCCATCGAATCCACCTATAAAAGGAGAGCACTTGGAAGCATCGGACATTTTGGTATGTTTTCGTTTCACGAAACCAAGAACATCAGCACCGGCGAAGGGGGCATGCTTGCCATCAATGATCGCAAATACATCCGAAGGGCCGAAATTATATGGGAGAAAGGTACCGACAGGGCGGCCTTTTTCAGGGGTGAAACGGACAAATACGGATGGGTGGATATTGGTTCTTCGTTTCTTCCTTCTGACATCATTGCTGGAGTCCTCTACGGTCAGATGCAACAGGTGGATGAGATACAGCAAAAGCGTATCAGCATCTGGAACCGCTACCATCAGAACCTGAAGCCTCTGGCTGACAAGGGTTTTTTTCAGCTGCCGTCAGTTCCTGATTTTGCTGTGAATAACGGACATATGTTTTATGTACTTATGCCCGATGAACAAGGACGCAATGATTTAATTGATCATTTGAACGCCAATATGGTTCAGTCTGTTTTTCACTACCTGCCGCTTCATAAAAGCCGCTTTTTTGAACCCCTCCACGATGGCAGAAACCTGCCCCATGCAGAACGGTTTGCCGCTACCCTGCTCAGATTGCCTTTTTTCTATGAACTTCCGCTGACTATTGTGGATATGATCTGTGAAAGAATCAGACTGTATTGTGCCGGAAAGTAAATAAGATCAGCCTGAAAGAGCCATACGCCTGATTATCAGGCATGCAGTTCTTTAGTTGAACAGGTGTTGTTGCAGGTGGTTCATGATTTTATCCGTTGCACCCGTTTGTTTTGAGACATAGGATGTGCACACAGCCGAACATTGATTTCGGTAGGTTTCATCCTGCATCAGCTTCTGAGCGGTTTCCAGAAGCTGTCCCTGATTATTCACTGTGAATGCACCACCAAGGCGGATTAAGTCAACGGCTTCGGAGAATTTTTGGTATCTGGGGCCGAAAATCACCGGGCAACCAAAGGTTACGGGTTCCTGAATGTTGTGGATGGATTGCCCGAACCCGCCGCCGATATATACAAAATCGGCATACTGATACACTTGTGATAAGATCCCTATGCTGTCAATTACCAATACTTTGCAGCTGACATTCTGGTTGTAAACGCTGTATAATTGATAAGTTTGTTTCAGTGATTTTGAAAGGCTTGAAATATGGTTCGCACCCACATCGTGCGGAGCAAGAATCATTGCCCAGTCTTCAGGCAGTGCTGCAATCAGGCTGGAAAGAATTTTTTCATCCGGAGGCCAGGTACTTCCGGCAATGATTAATTTTCTGCTGCCCTTAAAATGGGCAACGTCAGGAAATGGTTTTGCTGTTGCGGGCAGCATCGCAACCCGGTCGAAACGTGTGTCGCCTGTGGTAGTTGAGTTGGTTATGCCGATGGAACTCAGAAGAGAGGAGGATGCTTCGTCCTGGACAAAAAAATGGGTCACGTATTTCAGTTGTTTGCGAAACCAGAAACCATAAGACCTGAAAAAATGCTGCTTGTTCCTGAAACGTGCCGAAATGAAAAACAGCGGGATATCATTCTGCCGGAGCGCAAGCATGTAGTTGAACCAGAACTCGTACTTGATAAAGAATGCGGCTTTTGGCCTGAAGGTGTCCACAAATTTCCGTGCATGTGCAAGTGTGTCTGCCGGAAGGTATGCAACACAGTCAGCAAATTCATAGTTTTTTCTTATTTCGAAGCCTGAGGGAGAGAAAAAGGTGAGCAGTATGGCGTAGTCAGGAAACTGACGTTTGATGGCTTCGATTACAGGCCTGCCCTGTTCAAACTCACCTAATGAAGAGGCATGAAACCATAACCATTGGTCAGAGCTGAGTGCTTTTTGCTGCAGCACTTCAAACTGATTTTTGCGACCAGAAACCCATTTTGAGGCTTTGGGGCTGAACATGGCTGACAGCCATGCTGCAAGGCTGTAGAGGTGAACGAAAAGGGAATAGATCAGTCGCATCTATTGATCAGTGATAGTAATATTTTTGAGGACTGCGCTGGTAGGTTGGGATGTGCCAGCAGAGGCGAAAACCATAGTAGGTGTCGCTGTAGCTGTTGTTGTCTCTGGCCTGAATTGAAAAATCATAATCGCGCAGGCTTTTGGTTCGGGCATGTACGACTTCAAATGTGGCACTGAAATTGAGCACCCTGGAATTGCTCATCACCAGATAGCCCGCCTCGGCTCCGATGGCAAAACCACCCCGAAGTTTGTCATAACCTTTTCCATAATCACCCTGCAGCTGAGGAGCTGATCCGAACTGGGTCTCGATCCTGATGTGGTGGGCCAGATAGCCAACGCTGGCAAGTGCAATGATGCCCGAATTGGGGTTAGGCCCGAAAGCCGGAAAAAGCTTTCCGCCTGTTAGCCTGAGGTGAAAGCCCCTTTCGAACAGGGCAAGGCTGGTGTTGAGCCCGTCGCCGTCAATAACTTCACCGTCAACAGTGCTGATCAGGCTTAGTAATTCGGCCCTGTTTTTAACCTGATCACCGAAAATGTACCCGCCCGAAATACCGTTGATCCAGTTTCGGTCCGACTTATACAGAATACCCCCGCCAATAGCAGAGTTTATGCCAAAATAGGTAGTAAGATCGCCCGATGGAAACTGGATGGAGTATGCCGCATGAAACATGAACGTGGATATGGCACTGTCCGAAACGTTCCGTTGGGCATATGCCTGAATCCCCAAAAAAATACATAGCAGCAACAACAGCCTTTTTACCAACATAATGCGGCTTTTGTGGCAAAAGTAATCAGTCTGCACATACAAGGCGATTTTTATTGCTGATTTCAGGATGGAAAAACGTATTTTGTTGACGGGTATTGCTGCTGTGAAATTATTATCAATACTTTTGCGTCAAATTTCCAAAAACCCCCCTCACGATGAAGCAAGTTCCCATGGTTGACCTCGTCGGCCAGTACAAAAAAATCAAACCTGAAGTAGATAGTGCCATTTCCGAAATACTGTCGAATGCAAGTTTTATCAATGGCCCTGCTGTAAAGCAGTTCCAGACAAGCCTCGAGAAGTATTTAGGCATCAAACATGTTATACCTTGCGCCAACGGAACTGATGCGCTTCAGGTTGCCATGATGGCCCTCAACCTCGAGCCCGGCGACGAAATAATCACAACTTCCTTCACATTTATTGCCACCGCCGAAGTGATAGCCTTACTCAGACTGACACCAGTTTTGGTTGATGTTGATCCTGACACCTTTAATATTGACCCTCTGGCAATTGAACGTGCTATCACTCCAAAAACAAAAGCCATAGTACCTGTTCATTTGTTTGGACAGAGTGCCGATATGGATGCCATTATGGAAATCGCAGCCAAGCATAATCTGTATGTAATTGAAGACAACGCTCAGGCTATAGGCGCTGATTACACTTCAAAAGATGGTAGCGTTCGCAAGGCGGGTACCATCGGGCACATTGGCTGCACCAGTTTCTTTCCGTCCAAAAACCTGGGTTGCTATGGTGACGGCGGAGCCATTTTCACCAATGATGATGCACTGGCTGCTCAACTGAGGGTGGTGGTCAATCATGGTATGGCCGTAAGGTATTATCATGATTATGTTGGGGTTAATTCACGACTTGACAGTATTCAGGCAGCAATTTTGGATATCAAACTCAAACATTTGGATGAATATGCTGAAGCACGCAGGTATGCGGCCAATTTTTACAATAGGGAATTTGCCAAAAGCGACAAGTTAAGAACACCGGTTACAGCACCCTTCACCAACCATGTTTTTCATCAATACACTCTCGTTACACATTGTATCAACCGACAGAAATTGATGGAACATCTGCAGGCTAAGGGAATTTCCAGTGCCATCTACTATCCGGTTCCGCTACACCTGCAAAAAGCATATATTGACCCACGCTATAAACGGGGTGATTTCCCTGTTACAGAAAACCTCAGCAAAACAGTGATTTCTTTGCCTATCCACACTGAGTTTGATGATGAAACACTTGAATATGTGACATCATCAGTACTAGAGTTTGTTAACAACTAGTTGAAGTAATAAAACATTTTGTCTGCCGTTTGATTGCAGCAGTGGGCAAATGAATTGAGATTTCACCCGGATGCACCCTGTTGCACCGGGTTTTTTTTGATGAACCAGTTTGATCTTTTTTGTTTAAAACCAATTTGACAAATAATTCTGTACTTTGCAGCCGGAATATTCATGTAACAAAAGTTTACCAGTATGAGCGAGAGTAAAAACTATTTTGCACACGAAACAGCAGTTATTGACGAAGGCTGCCAGATCGGTGAAGGCACTAAAATATGGCATTTCAGCCATATCATGAGCAATTGTGTCATTGGGGAACGGTGCAATATTGGTCAGAATGTGGTGGTTTCGCCCGAAGTTGTGCTGGGAAAAAACTGCAAGGTGCAAAACAATGTTAGCCTTTACACAGGCGTCATCTGTGAAGATGATGTCTTTCTTGGGCCTTCAATGGTTTTTACAAACGTGATCAATCCGCGCAGCGGAGTCAACCGCAGAGGTGAGTACATGCGTACCGTAGTCAGAAAAGGTGCAAGTATTGGTGCTAACGCAACTATTGTTTGCGGCCATGACATTGGCGAGTTTGCATTTATCGGAGCAGGGGCTGTCGTAACCAAAGAGGTTCCGGCCTATGCACTTGTGGTTGGAAACCCTGCCGTTCAGAAGGGCTGGATGAGTGAGTTCGGACACAGGCTTCATTTTGGTGATGACAACACCGCTGTTTGTCCCGAAAGCGGCGAAAAATACCTGCTCGAAAACAGCAGGGTAAGAAAATTAGGTTAACCAGCTAAAGAACTTTAAATGTCTGTCCAGAAAAGTCGGGTCTATGGTGGGTTTTAAAAAACCGTTTAACGTGTTATAGTCAATCGAACACATATTCCTGCCTGAAACTTTTTTTATTGTGTAAATCGTGTAACATATTTTGGAAATTTGTGCATTCAAACACATAATTCCCTATTTTTGAATATCAAAACCCTCATATGAAAATCCTTGTAACCGGAGGCACGGGCTATATTGGCTCCCACACTGTTGTTGAATTGCAGCAACAGGGATTCGAAACAGTAATTGTTGACAACCTTTCCAATTCGCAGGCCGGGGTTATTGACTCCATCGAAGCCATAACAGGCATCAGGCCTTTGTTCGAACAGTTCGATCTGGTTGACCGGGAGCGCACAGCCGATTTCTTCAGGCGTCATTCCGATATACAGGGAATCATTCATTTTGCTGCCTTCAAAGCTGTTGGCGAATCAGTTGACAAACCCCTGATGTATTACAGAAACAATTTGGTTTCGTTGGTCAATATTCTGGAAGGAATGATGGAAAACAATATCCCCAATCTAGTTTTCTCATCCTCCTGCACCGTGTACGGACAACCAGACGAGTTGCCTGTTTCGGAGCAGGCTCCTGTTAAAAAGGCCGAATCGCCATACGGAAATACCAAACAGATTTCAGAGGAGATCATTTCAGATACCATCCGTACATCAAAGCTGAACGCAATTGCGCTCCGATATTTCAATCCGATAGGTGCCCACCACACAGCGCTCATTGGCGAACTTCCCCTGGGCGTTCCCAACAACCTGGTGCCTTTTATCACACAAACAGCCATAGGTATCAGGGCCCAGCTGAGTGTGTTTGGCGATGATTACAATACACCCGACGGAACAGCCGTGAGGGATTATATCCACGTGGTTGACCTGGCGCAGGCCCATGTTGTTGCAGTGAAACGGATGATTGGTAAAAAAATGAAAAATCCGTTCGAGGTGTTTAATCTGGGGACAGGCAATGGTTTTTCGGTGCTTGATGTAATAAGCTCATTTGAGAGGGTTTCGGGCGAGAAACTCAACTACCGCATTGTGGGCCGCAGGGCCGGTGATGTGGAGCAGGTGTGGGCTGATCCAACATTCTCGAACAACGAGCTGGGCTGGAAAGCACTGAAATCACTTGATGAGATGACAGCATCGGCATGGAAATGGGAAAAAACCTACAGGGGAAGATTATAACCGGCACAAAGAGGGATGCCAGAGTTGATACAAACCATAAATTAAGTTAAACCAGAAAATCATGAGAAGAATTTTGATCACCGGAGGAGCCGGATTCATCGGTTCACATGTTATTCGGCTATTCGTGAAAAAATATCCGCAACACGATATCTATAACCTTGATAAACTTACCTATGCCGGAAATCTTGCCAACCTCAAAGATGTAGAAAACCTCCCTAATTATCATTTTCTGAAAGCAGATATCGTTGATGGTGAACACATCATGCAATTGTTTGGAAAATACCAGTTTGACAGTATAATCCATCTGGCTGCCGAATCGCATGTTGATCGTTCAATTGCCAATCCGATGGAGTTTATTATGACAAATATTGTGGGCACAGTCAACCTGCTTAACGCTGCAAGGCATTACTGGCAGAATGATTTTGAAGGCAAGCGATTCTACCATATTTCTACAGATGAAGTGTACGGCTCATTGGGCGACACAGGCATGTTTACCGAAAATACCGCCTATGACCCCCATAGCCCTTATTCCGCTTCAAAAGCGAGCAGCGATCACCTTGTCAGGGCCTATCATGACACCTTCAACCTGCCAACAGTTATTTCCAACTGCTCAAACAATTATGGGCCAAACCAATTTCCTGAAAAACTAATCCCTCTGTTTATCAACAACATACGCAATAGAAAACCGCTTCCTGTTTATGGTAAGGGAGAAAACGTCCGCGACTGGCTTTACGTGGTTGACCATGCACGGGCCATTGATGTGATTTTCCATAAAGGACACGATGGTGAAACTTATAATATTGGCGCCCATTCCGGTTTCGTAGCGGTCAACTTCCTGTCCCTCGAAGTAAATATTGAGTCTGTAGGCCTCCTGAATAGTACCGAAATCCGTTTGTCTGCTTTCAGGAATCAGATTATACTTATTGCGTGAATAATAGCCCAGCAGCGACAATTCCCATTTCGGATGCAGGCCATAGCTGATCATGGACTGAATGTCGGAAAAATCAGGCCGGTAGGATCCCTGTGTCTCAAGGGCATTCAATAAGTAGGCTGTTGTTTTGTATCTGGCACCAACCAAATAGGTGAAGCGGCGGTTGGCTTGCGAACCCTCCACATGCATTTCGGCGCCCAGGAGGCTTGCTGAAACCGAACCGGCAGTTTCTGTTGGCCGTTTATAGGTGATGTCGAGCACGGAAGAGAGCTTGTCGCCATATTCGGCATTAAAGCCGCCGGCAGAGAAAAGTATGGAAGAAACCAACGCAGAGTTCAGAAAGCTAAGCCCTTCCTGCTGTCCGGAGCGAACAAGGAAAGGCCTGTATATCTCAATATCATTAACATAAACCAGATTTTCGTCAAAATTTCCTCCCCTGACCGTGTATTGCGAACTTAGTTCATTGTTAGACGAAACGCCCGGCAAAGTTTTAATCAGGTCTTCGATACCTCCTCCCGAACTCGGAATCTGCATGGCTTGCTTTGGGTTAAGCCGGGTGAGGCTGGTTGACCGGAGTTTTTCGTCCCTCACTTCTAGCGAAGGAAGCATGGTTGCCCCCTCAATCAAAGTTACATCAAGCTGGCGCCGTTCATTTGGTTTCAGCCGCAACAAAAACTCCTGCTGATCAAATCCGATAAAGGAAAATCCGAGCCTGACAACTGTGTCGGAAGGAATCCTGATCTCAAAGCGTCCGTTCCGATCTGTTGTAACCCCTCCGGGTGATCCAATAACTGTAACATGAGCCAGATCAACAGCTTTACTTTTCTGATCTGTTACCGTTCCCCACACTGTGGCTGTTTGGCCCGAACTATTTGAAGGAACCAACCAAACCAGCACCATGACAATCGTCATGAATAAAACTTTGTTGAGGAAAAGCATATGACAATAACTCGAAGGGATGGTATTTATTTTATACGGTTCTGGTGGCAAAACAACAAAAAAAGCCGCTGTGGTCAACAGCAGCTTTTTAATATTATGAAATACCTTGATCAACTTTTGAACAGAAAGCCCTGATCGGCAGCTTTCTGAATGGCATTATAAATACCCACTTTATTAATGGTTCGCAATCCGGCTGCGGAAACCTTAAGTGTAATCCACTGGTCCATTTCCGGAACAAAAAAGCGTTTCATCTGCAGGTTTGGTTCAAATGTCCTGCGTGTTTTGCGGTTTGAGTGCGAAACGTTGTTTCCGGTAATTACCTTCTTTCCTGTAATCTGGCAAATCTTCGACATGATGATAAAGTTTTTATGCCCTGTTAAAAAGGGAGTGCAAAGTACGGTCTTTTTTTTTAATTGTGCAAGAACCTGCTCAAAAAAGTACAACACGATTCCTGAGAAATATAAATTTCTGTATTTCAGTTTCTTGCAGGAGTCCTTCAGTTTATCTGTTCTGATACATTCTTTCGTAATACTGCTGATAGGTTCCGGAAGTGACCTCATCGAGCCAGTCCTGGTTGTTCAGGTACCAGTCAACGGTGAGCCGTATTCCTTCCTCAAACTGAAGGGAGGGAACCCATCCGAGTTCGCGTTGAAGCTTGGAAGAA
>Ga0351879_1106_pt1 | contig 17998 bp, 12 predicted proteins | sample BONcelFGM3001D15_FD_206782 | JGI IMG/M metagenome (GOLD analysis project Ga0351879, IMG submission 206782) | Enriched cells from coal bed in the Powder River Basin, Montana, United States - BONCAT cells FGM rep3 HSBNCT.FGM.300.1.D15 ... | reverse complement strand
GCTTGAACCACTGAGTTTTACGCCATAGCCGTTGTTGATAAAACGAGTCGTATCAACAAGTATTGCCCGCGAATTGCCTGCATTTGCAGCTTCTATGGCTGCATCAAAACCGCTGAAGCTGTTTGGGACAAGGTTTTGAGCCGGGCATGGGGTGGTTTGACTACTGCACAATGGAAGCATCTGGTAATTGGCATCAATAGAATAAATTCCTTTGCCGGGTGTTTCGCTCAGGCTGCTTTGGAAGGTATTGCCTTTGAACTGAACTCCGCTCACATCCCACAGCGTAATATGCGCATTGAATGGATTGGAAATCAAATAATCCTGATCCACAGTAAAGGTGCAATTTGTAAAATAGCTGGCGTTGCCGAAAAGCTCGGTGGGGACTGCCGGATTGAAGTTTTGATAGGAGATGAACTCCACCGAGCGTTTGTTGTTTTTGAAAACAGCATCCGTGGCCACGATGATGCCTCCCGATTTGCTGTAATCGCCTGGTTTCCACAGTGCAACGGCATTGAAGGCGTTTTCGATGGTAGCACCGTTTTGAAGCACCAATTTTCCCTGCGGACAAGGCTGCCCGGGCAAGGCGTATTGAGAGGCGTTGGTGTTGCCCCAAACTTCGATGCCTTGCCAGGTATTGTCCAAACTTGTTAAAGTACCCCCGTCAAGAACAAGTGAGGCATTTTGCTCAATAATAATACTACTTTCGTTTGATAATTTAACTTCTGAACTAATTGTTAAAGTACTACCAGATTTAATAACAAGACCACAAAGTACAACCTGATTACTGTTCCAAAATTCATTAGATGTAATTTCAATTGGTAAGCAACCATTTGCTATACTATCTGCCAATTTAACTGCTTTGAAAGCATTAACCCTTCCAGCTCCTAAAAGACCTGGGTACAAATATTCATCTATAATTGGATCAGCAGTAGATTTAATAAAATGCTGTATCTCCCCAGGAGTAAAATCTGGATTAATTGATTTGAGTAAGGCACAGACACCTGCTACTATTGGCGATGCAAATGAAGTGCCAGCATTATTCCCAAAATATGGCCAATCAAGGGCCCCACAAAACGTAACTTTTGCTCCAAATAATATATAACCAGGTGCACAAATATCTACTGCTGAAAAATGACTATGTGTAAAATCAATTCCATTATCGAAATATTGATGATGATCAGTTTTCGAAGTACTGCTAACAACAATAATCCTTTCGTCATAAATTGGATTGAAAGGGTAAAACGGTTGTGTCCCCTCACCACAAGAAGTTCCATTTGCGCCATTACCTGCCGGCATAACAATTACGGTTCCATTATTCAGAATTTCATTAACTACAAGTCGTTCAATTTCAGCATCAAATGGAGAACATCGTAAAGAACCACCAGCACATGAAACAATTACATCAACACCTTCTATTATAGAGGCATGTAAAGCTTTTTGCAGAAAAACTTGAGTAACATCAGTGTGATAAGCTACCATCATAGTATTGAATCCGACTGATGCTAACTGCCCTTCAATGGTATTGCCTTGTTCCGTTGTTTGAGCAGCAACTAAACTTGCTACAGTAGTTCCATGTTTATCCCAATCAGATTCAGAACTTATACAAACATGTTCTTCAAGAGTAAATGGATCATAATTAGGAGAAATCTTTGATACAAGGTCAGGATGTGTAATATCAAACTTTGTGTCGATTACTGCTGTTCTTATATTTGGATCTCCTTTTGTTATATCCCATGCCAAATCAGCTTGAATCTTCTTTAAATGCCATAGCCATCGATCTGGTTCCTGTAGCGTTAAAGCCCACATATTATCGATAGGATCGTAAACATGCATAGAAGTATCAATCTCTTCAATCCTAATTAAGCGATCAAATTTTTCCGGAAATTGAGAGGTTAAACTATTGTAAACAGATGTGATATCTCCATTACTTTCCAGTCGAATTTCATGTACTTTGTGAAGTTCATTGTTAAATGCAAATGGAAAAGCTTTTTCATAGTGTATTACATTATTTGTTGTTAATGCATTATTTAGCTCATTCTTAATAGAAAAAGCAACCCCTTCTTTTGCAAAGAATTCCTCATCATTTACCCATACCCAAGCGATTGTATCATAGTAGTTTTGTGTTTGGGAAAATACACTTTGTATAAAGATAAAAACAAAAAAACCGATTAGAAGAATTATGTTTTTCAAAGTAAAGTGTTAGTTTAAAGAAAATTTACTAATGTATTTTATTGACCCGTCCTCATCGGAAATCATAAATACATAGATTCCACTGTTTAGAAAATCCAGATTTATAAACTGAGGATTATCGCTTAGCATGTATTCATAAACTTTGTTTCCAAGCATATTAAATACAGTAAACATTGTTTTGCTGATTATTAGGTTTGTACGTCTGATAAGTATCTGCTTTGAGTAAGTAAAAGAAATTGAAATAACAGTTTCATTAGGGTGGTTTTCATTAACCTTTACCGGATCTAGTACACAACCGTCAAACAAATTTGTATTTTGATTAACATAAACCAATTCGCCATTATCATACTTACAAACTGCATAATCAAGTTCATCAAAAAGAAGTCCAATATTCCTTCCTACTCCTTCAATAAACAACAGGTTTTCTTTCCATATCCAAGAGTACCACTCAAATTGAATTATTTTCCGGTTGTCCTGATAAGTTACACTTTCAACTGTACTCCAAATTCCTGGAAAAATCTCAAATGACTCTCCAACTTCCAGAGACATATCTACAATTAAATGTTCGACATTTGATTGAGTTTTATACCATAATTGACCCATTACAGTATCTTCACGAAATTGTCCATCAATATAGTACTGTGGCTGATTTAAATTGATAAAACGGTAAGCGTAAGTTAAATTATCATTGCTTCTGCAATACATTTCAAACGTAATCAAACCAAGCAACTCTGCTCTGGTCATATTCCATGATACTGAATCAACATTAAGCACAGCATGGAAGCTCTCTGTTTCATTTTCATCTAGAAAATTGGTATTATCAACCTGCCCAAAGGAATAGCCAATCAACCAAAAAGTAAAAAAAAATCCAAAGGCATATTTGTATTTCATTATTTCAAATTTAATTGGTTAAAAATTTCGTTCTGATGTGTTTTCATCCCCGGCCGCCTTGCCCACACTCAAAACAAGACGACCCGCAGCCTCAAAGATCAGCGGCCCCGGCCGGGCTGGCTTTTGGTTTAGGGGCTTGCGCCAATGGCTGTGCAAAACGAGTTGCTGTTGAGTTGTGCAACAGGCATCGCACAACACAAGCACCATCCAAACAAGAAAGATGTAAACTGAGTGGCAAACTGCTGTATATCTGTTGTATAACACATAATTCCATTTCACTAAAGATTGGTTTTTAATCTTGTTTGTCAAAATTAGTACATTGGTTTGGAAATGGCAAGTTAAGTTAAACGTTTGTTGGTGCAGCAGCTTAGCCGGTTTTGAATCAGCCGGGCGCCGGCCTGCATCAGCGGCAGATTTGTTGCCGGAGACGATCCAACTATATGATCTAATGTCTTTTTTCAATATCGATGGCATTAATCGTTCCTCTTCGTCATAGCAATTGAAGAAATTGGCTCTTCCCAAAAACTTATCCAATAAACAGACAGTTTTTGTCAGTTTTGCTTCGATGGTTGTCGTTATTGACGTCAATTTCATCCCAAAATTGGTTTTGATAGCAAGTACATCCTCTTTTCTACTTATTAATACCAGAAAAACGCGAAAACGCATCAATTTTTTAGTAATTTATATTGATTCTAAATATTAGTTACTATGAAACAGCATGTTATGAAGCAATTTTTTATTTTATCGATTTCGGAAATTGTTGATGGAAAAGTTGGCTGTTGGTTGTCGGCTGTTGGTCTTTTGGCTGTTGCTGACCTTCCGACCTCTGACCTCCGGCTTCTGACTTGGAGTAGTTATTACACAAAGTTTCACAAAGCAGACACAAAGAGACTCAAAGGGCTTACGCGAGATTTTTTTAACCGCGCCAGCCTAAACCTCTCAACCACTAAACCCCTAAACAAATCAACGATTCAACAAATCAACGATTCAACAAAGCAACGATTCAACAAATCAACGATTCAACAAATCAACAATTCAACCCCTAAACCATTTCGTGAACAAACCAAATCTCAAAACGGACTTTGTATCGCAACATAAAACATTTAGAGGTAAGGTACAATGAAACAGGCTATTGCGCTTTGAGAAAACAGATTAGCATGAGAATCTAAGCGATAATATTCAAAAAATTTGAAGAAAATGCAGGAAAATACAAAGTTTGGAGCTTTCTGTGAGTTTCTGGCAGGTCTTAGGTCGTATCTTTGTAAGGATATCTCAGAAATAGCCCGATAAAAAGGGGTATAATGCTGAAAGCGAACGATAGTTTTGGAATAGTGGACAATGGACAATCAACACGAAACATTTACCAACACCTGAAGTGTTTTTATGCATTGAATCTAATATGAATAAGCAATGACAAGACGACGCAAAATTCCATGTTTCAATTCGTGCAATCTCGTAAGATTTGGTATGTGGATATTCAAAGATGCCTTTGTTGTGCATGACTGCCATGAGTACGATGGCATACCTCTCATTGAAAATCAAATTATGACTTGTTATGCAATAAAAACCATCTTCCTACTTGGTAAAAATAAATTCGTAATACCTGGGCTGCATGTGGGTTTCTTCATGAAGCCGATATCTGATACGTAAAAACCAAGATAATTGACTAAAATATTTTTTAAAACGAACCTTGATTTTTATTTAAAAATAGTGCAATTGTGAATAGATTTCAACATTCATTTCCATACAATTACAAAGAAAAAACCACGCATTATGAAAAAGCTTTTCTACAATATATTATTTCTATTGATCTTATCTTCTTGTTGCAGAAACCCGGCGACCTATAAAATGCCGGAAGATTTCAAACAATATATATTATTCCCCAAGGATTCCTGGTGGATATATAAAGATCAGAATAACAATATGGATACTTTGCGCTTAATTCGCGTTGACAACTCCTTTATTGAAGATAATTGTGAAAGAATAGAAGGAGTTGCTACCCAATATTCATCAACGCGACTTGGAGTTTTTACTGCTAATACACAAATGTTTGTACCAAACATTTTTTACTATTGCTGCAACAATTATGATAAAAAATATTTTATGGATTTAAGTAGTTATAAAGAAGATAACCCATACATATCATGCAGTTGCGCTGCGTACTGGCATATTGAACCTAGTATGGTGGTTGAAAATATTACTTATAATGACGTCTTTGTTGTTATAGCAGACAGCATAGATTATTATGAAGATTACAAACCTTCGGAAAGCTATTTCGTAAAAAACATAGGATTGATTCAAGTGAAATATTTTGATGGCAGTGAATGGAAATTAACTGATTTTTTCATTAATAATAAACCTTAAACCTCTAAACCATTTCTGCACCAGCCCTAAACCCTAAATTATAAACCCTAAACCCCTCTAAACCAGTTATAAACGAATCAACTTTATGGGTGTTAGGTGATGGGTGATGGGTTGATCGCTTGCACCAGCCCTAAACCCTAAATTATAAACCCTAAACCCCTCTAAACCAGCCATCAACAAATCAACGAATCAACCTTGATCCACCACTGATGTTTTTTATCCACGGATGTACACGGATTTACACGGATGTTTTCCTTTTGCTTTCAGCATCCGGAAAGGTATCTACCCAGCCTGGCTTTTGATTCTAAAACAGTTTTGGCAATTGGCTGCGCCAGCAACAAATCAACAGATCAACACATCAACAAATCAACTCCTAAACCCATTTTCAGGTCTTCTGTTTCTTTTTCTTGGCTGCAGGAAAGAGGATGTTATTTAAAATCAACCGATAACCCGGCGAGTTGGGAAACATATCCAACTCCGTAGGTGGGTCGCCAACCAAATGCTGATAGTCTTCGGGGTCGTGACCGCCGTAAAAGGTCCAAAAGCCATTGCCAAAAGTGCCATGTATGTAGCGATCCTCGCCAAAGGATTTATTATCACCCAAAACGATGACTTCGGTCTTCACCAGTTCTTTGTTAAAAGCAGTGGTTTGTCCCATGAACCCTTTAATGATCTGTTCGTGATTTTGTGTCAGCATAGTGGGCACTGGATCCCATTTGGCTGAAAAGTCAAACAAGGTAAAAAAATCATTGCGTTCGTTGATGGTTCTTGACCTGTAGTTGGTGACGTCGATGTTCGAAATTTCGTATTCAGCCGGATTGGTGACGACTTCAAAGTCGGTGAAAGCGAAGCAGTTATTGTAGTTTAACCGATTCACATCACCAGAACCCATGGCATCTCCATCGAACATTACATCGCAGATATCCAATCCATCAGCTGCCAATGCCACATCATAACTATCTGTTGCCGAACACATAGCAAACATATAACCACCACCGACAACAAACTCCCGTATTTTCTTCACCACCTCCAGCTTCAGTTGTGAGACCTTACTGAATCCATAACGGTTTGCGGTAGCTTCCTGCTGTTTCACATCTTCCTGGTACCATGGGAAATGACGGTATCTCGACCAGAATTTCCCAAACTGTCCTGAGAAATCTTCATGATGCAGATGCAGCCAGTCGTATGTCGGGAGCACGCCTTCAAGTACTTCATCATCGTACAAAATATCATAAGGTATCTCGGCATAGGTGAGGACAAGGGTCACAGCGTCATCCCAAGGCAGTTTGTTTTTAGGTGAATAAACAGCGATGCGTGGTACTTTCTGAAGTTTCATTTCATCCATATTCACACCCATATCGGCCATCTCGTTTAAAATAGCACTAGCTTGAGCATCGGCTATCACCTGATAACTGACATTACGTAGCTTGCATTCTTTCTCAAAACTTTCGTGATATGGAATAAGATAGCTCCCGCCACGGTAGTTGAGCAACCAGCTGATTTCGATATCTTTCTGCAAAACCCAATAGGCTAACCCATAGGCTTTTAAGTGGTTCGACTGACTTTTATCCATAGGGATAAGCAAGTGTGCCGCTAACGACTGGAACTGAATAGCGCCAACAAGCAGTACTAAAACAACAAGTGATTTGATCTTATTTCGAAAAAACATCATGATTCTGTGTTTGCTAATAGATTACCAAAAAGGCCTGACAAAAATACACATTATCACGACAACTGACTTGCCTGCTCAGGGTTTGTAAACCGTGAATTCATCAGCATCATACATTTTCGTGTAATCAAGCGGCATGTCGGTCCCAAAAACCTGTTTCAAAACAATAATGTATTTGAGCCCTTTCGATTTTAAATCAGCGATATAACTGCTGTCAGCAATACGATTATTTGCTTCAACCCAACCTTTACGGTGGGCAAAATACATCGGTGTGGGGTATTCACCGCTGTTAATCACAACCAGATCTTTTTGCGTACCCAGCTGGTCAAGAACCGACTCCAGTTTCAAAAGCGCCATCTCCTGTGGTTTAATGCGAAAGTCATGCTGCTGATTCAAAACACCTTCCAGCATTATCAATCCAATGACCACCCAGGCAATTTTTCTGTTGGGAATCAAAGCAATCGCAGAGGCAGCAACAACGGCCATTACCGGAATAAAAGGTATCATATAATACGAATGGCGGGTGAATGTCTCGCCTGCTTTCATCATGATTACCACAAATGCCAAAAGATTGAGAACAAAAAACAATACGAATAACTTATCACGTTTCAAAATCATCAGAATCAACCCCGAAATGAAAGCGCCGAAGGCAATGAACTTCATGGAGGTCTCATAAAACATGTTTGCCGTAAGTGACCATCTTTCAAGTAGTTCCGTTGCACCTGTCGCTAAGTCTTTTCCCATGAAAAAGTGCTTAAATCCAAAGTGGGTATTCAGATATGGAACCCAGTAAAAATACCACCACGCTGCAAGCAGAATCGCCAATAGTCCTATAAACGTTAAAAGAACCCGCCTCTTAAACTCCCAACTTTTGTCAAAAATAAAAAATGGCAACACGGCCAACAGTACAGCCGCAGGAAGTTTTGCAAGTAATCCGGCGGTTAATCCGGCAAAAAAAATCAGAAGCAGTAAATAACTTCCCTGCTTTCGCAAAAAGCTGTAACCGGCCTGTAAACCAATAAGCACCAACGAAACAGCAAAGGTATCGGGCATGATTTTGCGGGAGTAGGTAAACCACAACGAGCACAGCAGGATGAGAGAGGCAAACACTGCCAGACGTTCATTTTTGAATTTTTTCACCAGACCGTAAAAAGCAAAAATACCAGCTGAAGAAAACAACAAGTTGATCAGTCGCCCATACCAATGATCGTAACCAAAGATGAGTGAAACGATATAGATCAAATAATTCAACAAAGGAAATTCCATGCCGGTTATGCCACTTTTCTCACCTGCGATATCTATGCGTGGATATAGAATGTTGGCATCAGTCTCGAAGAAATTTCGTGCCACCATAGAAACTGTTGTCTGACGCCAGTTGTGTGCTATTTCCAGTGGAGGCTGCGTGATGCCGATCAGCCTGACGACAAAAAAAAGCATGATCCAAAAGCGGATGTCAGTCAGAAACGCATAAAAGAGGGATTTCTTCATCCTGAAAGCTAAACTAATTTTGGGACAAGCTTTTAAACACAGCTGTTATTTACCGGACAAATATCCGAAAAAATGATCGCTTTTTAAATAAAGTTGTCAAAAACATATTTTGATTTTGAAACATTTACCTATTCGTTTGTTGTATCTTCGACACTCATGTTTCAACACTGTTTATTGAATGAAAAAACCGGCTTTTTATCTGCTTTCTACTTTATTTTTATTTCTCACGCTTTTTGTTTTTTCAACGGAAGCAACGGGACAACCTGAATATCAAGAGTTTCATAAGCAAAGTCAACACCTGCAGCGCGGCGGCATGATTGTGCTGGGAAGTTGGGCCTTAGCCAACTTAGCCACTGGGGCTGTTGGATGGTCGCAGCTCGATGGCAGAAAAAAATACTTCCATCAGATGAACTTCTTTTGGAATACAGTGAATGCTGGCATCGCCGGCTATGCCATTTATCAGGGGAATCAGATGGCCGCTGATATGCTGGATGCCGATGGTGTCATGTCGAAACACCTCAAAACCGAGACCGTCCTTCTTGTAAATTCTGCCCTCGATCTGGGGTATATCGGCACTGGTTTTTTGTTACAGCATCTGGGCAAAAAAGAAGGCAAAAATCAGGATATGCTCAAAGGTTATGGCGATTCACTTTTACTTCAGGGAGGTTTCTTACTTGTCTTCGATCTGGCATTTTATGCCGTACTTAGGTCACACCGACTGGAATTTCTTGAAAATATGCATCTTAGTCTTTCAAAAGATGTTATTGGTTTTAACCTGATTCTAACTCTTTAAAAGATGAAAATATTACTCACAGGCGCAACCGGATACATTGCCAAAAAATTGCTTCCTGCACTTCTTTTGGATGGTCACGAAGTTTTTTGCTGCGTACGTGACAAGAAACGCTTTGATACAACACGTTATCATTCAGATCTTTTGCATGTTATTGAGATTGATTTTCTCAATAAATCCAGTTTAGCAGCGATACCGGCTCAGCTCGACGTGGCCTATTACCTTATCCATTCCATGTCGTCGTCGATCGGCAATTTTGAGACCCTTGAAAAAGAATCTGCTGTCAATTTCATGGAGCGCCTCAGCGAAACCAGCGTCAAACAGGTAGTCTATCTGAGTGGAATCACCAATAACGAAGCCCTGTCAAAGCACCTGCTTTCGCGTAAATCTGTAGAGGAAGTTCTTGGAAAAGGTTCATATCATCTCACCACCCTCAAAGCCGGAATCATCGTTGGTTCGGGGAGTGCCTCCTTCGAAATCATACGCGACCTTGTTGAGAAACTACCGGTCATGGTGGCTCCGCGCTGGCTCAACACACGTTCGCAGCCCATTGCCATTCGCAACGTGGTGGAATACCTTAAAGGTGTACTTTTGCGTGAAGAGACTTTTAGCAAAAGTTTTGAAATAGGAGGTCCTGAAATTCTTACATACAAGCAGTTGCTACTACAGTTTGCAGAAGTGAGAAAATTGAAACGAAGTGTATTTGTTGTTCCTGTTATGACCCCAAAACTCTCTTCCTACTGGTTGTATTTCATCACATCCACTTCGTATAAGCTGGCAGTGAACCTTGTTAACAGCATGAAAATTGAGGTTATCTGCAAAGAAGATCTCCTGCAGCAAATCCTTCAGTTAAAATTGATAAGCTACAAAGAAGCTGTAAAGATGGCTTTCGATATCATTGAACAACAAGCTGTTATATCAAGTTGGACCGACGCCATGTCGAGCAGAGTGATGGCTCAGGGCATTGCCAAACTCATTCATGTACCTGTTTTTGGTTGCTACAAAGACCATCGTGTTGTTAATGTCACCAATGAAACAGCTGTCATCCGGAAAATCTGGTCGATAGGAGGAAAAACAGGCTGGTATTACGGCAACTGGCTTTGGAGAGTCAGGGGCTTTCTCGATAAAATTGTTGGTGGTGTAGGTCTTCGTCGAGGTCGTAAAAGTCCGACAGAACTCTTTGCCGGCGACTCTCTGGATTTCTGGCGCGTCTTGCTTGCCGACAAACAACAGAAGCGACTACTGCTCTATGCCGAGATGAAGCTCCCTGGTGAGGCATGGCTCGAATTCGCAATCAAAGACGGTAAACTTCATCAAACTGCTACCTTCCGCCCGCTAGGTCTTTGGGGACGGCTTTACTGGTATTCTGTTTTACCATTTCACAGCTTTATCTTTCAGGGAATGATTGATAGGATTAATTCAGGGGGTTGATTTGTTTATTTGTTGATTTGTTGAGAGGTGGTTTAGGAGTTTAGGGGTTGATTCGTTGATTCGTTGATTTGTTGAGAGGCAGCCGCAAACCAACAACCAAGGTCAACAGATAAAGCTTTCATTATGAACGCGTCAGCCATTTGTGTTCTCAGTGGTTAAAAAAAACTCAAGATAAGAATCTTGAAATTGAAAGCTTCTAGATTGAACCTTGAACTTTAAACCTTGAATCTAAGTAAAAGCTAAGGTGTTTGACCCCAGCGGGGTCGTATGTCTATAACCGACTTACTCCATGCTATCCTTCGACCCCAGCGGGGTCGTATGTCTATAACAGCGACTCGCTCAGAGTCCCCACGACCCCAGCGGGGTCGTATCTAAAATACACACCAAATTCAACTCTTATCTTTAATCCCAATTTGACTTTCACCTAAAACACCTCTGTCCAGGGTATTTAAGTATTGGATTTCGCACAATTCAGTATCAATCCTCAATGGATAGTATTCACTTGCATTGTATTGACTTCTATCTGATTAAAGTAACAGTACCTTTAATTGTGATTATTTTCGAACTTCCCTCAATCCCCTCTCTATATTTCAACACATAAACATAAACTCCTTTTTCACAAAGTTTTCCGTCGGCTGTTCCATCCCATCCTTTTTCCGGATCAGAGCTGTTAAATATAAGTTGTCCCCACCTATTAAAGATTTGTAACGAATAAGGCTCAAGCGTATTGCGTCCGGTAAAAGGTTTGAAAACATCATTCCTCCCATTATAATCAGGGGTAAAAGCATTAGGCATATACACGTCCGGACTGTAATAATAGCTTCTTGATGTGGTATCAGGACAACCCTCAGCGCTCATTGAGATCAGAATAATGGTATAATTTCCTTCGAGTTCATACCTAGTTACTGGTTGAAAGAGCGTGGATGTAAAATTATTATCAAAATCCCAGAAATAGTTTATTGCACCTGTTGTTTGATTTTCAAAACGCAAGACACCGTTCAAATCAGATTCATTTGTAAAATAATTGAATGCGCTTATTGGCTTAGGGACAACAGAAATTGTGGAAAAGGTGCTGCCAACACACCCAAAAGCATCTGTTATCTCCAAACCAACTTCATATTCTTTAACTTGATCAAAAATAATTGTAATCGGATTTCCCTCAAAATGGCGTTCGTCATCAGGAGATGATTTAGCATACCAGTTATACTTTATAAGTGTTGTATCAACAGGGATGCTTTCATCAGAAAAAACAATTTCTTTGCTCTGACAGGGTAATTCATAACTATAAGCTGCAATTGGCGGATTATGAATTTCAACTTGCTGAACAACCGTATCCACACATCCATACTGATTTGTAACGATAAGTCGAACAGGAAACTGCCCTGCCTCATGAAACACCACTGTGGGCTGCCTAAGGTCAAGATTAGTCGCTGTGACCGGAGCATTGCCAAAATCCCATTTCCACAAAGTAATATCTGCTCCTGATGAAATATCATTCAGTTCTATTGCCTGGGAAGTGCAATTGCTATAGCTTGAAAAGGCAGCTTCGGGGTATGGAATGACCTCAACCTGATTGACCGTATCCGACTTACAACCATTATTTGTTGTAACTGTTAACCTTACGTTGTAAATGCCTGTATCCGCAAAAGCGTGTGTGACCTGACTCCCTGGAACATTGTCAGAAAGGCCGTCGTCCCACTCCCATTTACGGCCAATAATTGATCCAGAATCCAGTTCCGAATTATCGGTAAAAGTCAATGGTAAGCCCGGACAGGAGGTAGCTTCTGCTGAGACAGTAAATTTGGCATTAGCTACCGGATGAACATTGATTGGAAGCGTTGATAGCCTCTCGCCACATTCAGGAGAAACGGCATAAACACGAATGGTATCGGGTCCAACCGAATTCCAAAGGAATGTTACATAATTATTTTCAGCTGAGCCAATAACTTCGCCTCTGCCCGATGACCATTGAATGCTGGAAAAGATTCCACTAATAAGATATCCTGATGGGGCAAAAGCGCAAGCAGATTGAGAGCCAATCAATGGAGAGGGTTCAATATCAAAAAGCACTACTTCTTTATAGGCAACGCTGCCAGGACCACATTCGGGATTTAATCCATAAACAGAGATTGTATAAATCCCTGAAGGCATACCCTGAATGAACTGATAGGTAAAGGTAGTGTCGGGAGCTTGTCGTTCAAAATCAATTGAAAGGCCAGGCCCCGAAATATTCCACATATATGTTGGTGCAGAAGGGATAATAGTAGTTTTGAAGGTAGCATTTGCACCAGCACATAAATTGGCCGGTCCGCTGATATTACCTTTACGAGGTAAGAGCTCAAGTGTGATTGAGATAACCAATTCATCCTCAGTAGAGTAGTACCACCATGAATTGATTGTGTTGAGGTTGCCCAATTGTGAATTATCGAAATTCCAGTTATGACATCCTGTTACTGGGTCGATGTTTGTGTAGATGCAACCTTGTAGCACATTACTGGTAGGATTAGTAGAAGGGGGCAATCCGGTATCATCCCAGAAAATTTTGAGTTTGGTGTTACCTGATTGAGGAATCGGACGATGTATGTCCACCTTAAATCCATTTCGGTTATCTTCTACATCGTGAAGTGGGATATTGGTGAGACCATTTAAAAAAGTTATTTTAGCCTCAACCTGAGCTCCATTAGGAACAGGGTCACCAAAAGCATTTTTTCCATCCCAACCCGGTAGCAGCACATTGTAACCTGGCAAAACACTATAACCAAGTTGCACATCCTCAGGACCAAATGCACCAGGATTGAGCGGAGGCACGTCAATTAATATTTCTATATTGCCTCCTTTGCTCACAGTAGCTGCAAAGTTAATCACGGTATCACAAACATGTGGTAAGGCGGTTGCACTAATCATTTCACCTACTACACCGGTTGGAAATACCGCTGGATCGGGATCGTTTAAAAAAATCTTGTATTGAGGTGGCACATTGGCATTTCCTAGTACTGATTTTCTCCTCTCGCTCCAGGTTCCAGTTTTTGCGCATCCCCACTCATTGCTATAAATGACCCATATTCCACCTGCCAGCCCGTTGCTTTGAAAATTTGTTACAATGCTATCGTTGGAATACATAAAAAAACTGCCAAAGGAGGCGCTTTCGATACTTGACACTGACCCTGAACTTAGCTGCCATGCTTTGCTCCATAAGCGACCCGGAATGGGTGTTAGCCCATTTGCAACAGTAACATCGAAAAACTCAAATGACCGCATAATCCCCTCAAAGGGTAATTGAAACCCAAATTCCAACACATAGTCACCATTCATGGTTGGATTTAAAATGAGTGGAGCATATCCATCAGGATTCGAATTATTTATATTAGGCCCGTTGAATGCTTCTTGCTTCGTGACAATAAAACCCGAAAGCCCTGCATTAGCTGGTATCTGCATAAGTTGATATCCCGGAACAACATTACCAGCAGGGTCTTTTATCTGAAAACTAACATCATTTAATATGTCACCATATAAACCATAATCTCTCACATTTCCAAAACCCAAATAAATTTTCTCGTTCGCAAAATTGTTAATCCTGATATTTAACTTGTATTCTTCGCTGCAATCGATCAATGCAAACGGTACCCTGTCACTCAGATCGTCCTTTGCGATTGTAATCCTGCAATAAGAGTATGGCGCTACAGGCTCAATTTGTTTGGTTCCTTCGGCATAGCTAACTCCGCTAATACAATAAAAAACAATTAAAAAGCCGCCTGCTAAAGTATTTGCAGAGCTTTGCCGGAAATAATTTTTCCAGAACAATTTATTGAAGAAGCCCTTGATAATTTTTAACATAAAATGCGGAGTTTTAAAACATAGCAACGCCCTTTATGGAACTCGCTTTAGTGTTTGTTTATCATCATATAAGATCATAAGATTCATCCTTTTCCTTTTTATCGCTCATCCAATGTGAATTATTAAATGCTTACATTCACAATCCCATAGGTGCTTTATAAGTTTTTTGAATGAGTTATAATTCACATTCTGTCAAAATAGCGGCAGGCAGGCCAAAACCAACCTTAGGCGATTTGTTTTATTATTATTTCCTATCAAAACTATTTAGTGTTCAACTGCTTCTTTATATTCCATGGTCGAAACATCGTAAAAACTTAACAATTTGCGCTGTATTGAACCTTCAGATATCAAAGATGAAAATCTTTCTTTACTAAAATTTAATCAGTAGAAATTGCAGAATGGTTCTGTGTTATTCAAGAGTGACTAAATTCATAGTGATCATTTACAGGCTTATACGTTAATTATTTATCCAACATCTTACCAAAATCTCATTTGTTTTTAACAATTTGGGTATTCATTGTTTTACTTCGTAAAATTAATTCAATTTTTGAAGCGTGTTGATATTTCAAAAAAAATCATCTTAGTGCGACAAAAGTTGATACTTCATCTATCAAGTGTCGTGTCCTGAAATAGGTTTAAACAAAAAGTAACCTAAAAACAGAATTATGAGGGATTATTTACAATACAGATAATTAACACAAAAAAACGTATTAACAAACATGCGACCCCGCTGGGGTCGGTGGTTTCGGGAAGGGTGTTTTTTTGGAGACATGCGACTCCTCTCGGTTTCACGCATTCAATGCTCAGATCTAATTGAAAACCACATTGATTTTCGAGAAAGTTGCGAATGATTTGCATCTAAAGAACATTTCTATAGGGTACACTTTTTTTTAACCCCAAGAGGCGCAAAGCAGGCGCGGAGAGCGCAAGGATATTTATCACATATCCAACTTATTAGTATGTGTCAACCCTTTGCGTCCTCTGCGTCTCCTCAGCGTCCTTTGCGGTTTTAATTAAATATGACATAAAAGAAAGATTTTCATCGTTGAACGAAATTTAAGAAATTTATTCCTTGGTGAGTTTTTCAGCAAGCCCTAATTAACTTGAAAAAACGTATTAACAAACATGCGACCCCGCTGGGGCAATGTCAATCACTAAAACACCCCTCCTACTTTTCGGCAAAACTTCCTATCTTTGCCGGCCAAAACGAAAATCATCCCCATGGGTTTTATACAAGAGATACAACGACGCAGGACTTTTGCCATCATCAGTCATCCCGATGCCGGGAAAACAACCCTTACCGAAAAACTTCTCCTTTTTGGAGGTGCTATTCAGGTTGCCGGCGCTGTTAAGTCGAACAAAATAAAAAAGACCGCCACCTCCGACTGGATGGAGATCGAGCGCCAAAGAGGTATTTCTGTTGCAACTTCAGTAATGGGATTTGAATATAATGATGTGAAGATCAATATTCTGGACACTCCCGGTCACCAGGATTTTGCCGAAGACACCTTCCGTACTCTCACAGCTGTTGACAGCGTAATTGTAGTTGTTGACGTTGCTAAAGGTGTTGAGCCTCAAACAGAAAAGCTGGTGAAAGTATGCAGGATGCGCAAGACACCTATCATCATTTTTATCAATAAACTCGATCGTCCAGGGAAAGACGGCTTTGAACTTCTGGATGAAATCGAACAAAAACTCGACCTACGACTGACCCCACTCAGCTGGCCTATCAATATGGGACCGAAATTTAAGGGGATCTACAATATATTCGACAGAAGTCTTTACCTGTTTGAACCCAACAAGCAGCGCGTAGAGGAGGGAATCGCTTTTCATGACCTAAACTCACCTTTTTTGGTGCAGCACATCGGTGATGAAGATACGCATATTCTGCGTGATGAACTCCAGCTTATTGAAGGTGTCTATCCTGAATTTGATGTGGAGGAATACCTTAAAGGAGAGGTTTGTCCGGTGTTTTTTGGCAGTGCCCTCAACAACTTCGGAGTGAAGGAGCTGCTCGATTGTTTCATACGTATTGCCCCCAAACCTGTTGGACGTGACACCGAAGAACGTCATATCGATCCTGCTGAAGAGCAGTTTTCGGGATTTGTCTTTAAAATCCATGCTAATATGGACCCCAATCACCGCGACAGGATTGCCTTCGTACGTGTTGTGTCAGGAAAGTTTGAGCGAAATAAGCCTTATCATCATATACGCCTCGACAGAAAACTGAAATTTTCGAATCCAACGGCTTTCATGGCGCAGAAAAAGGAAGTAGTTGATGAAATGTTTCCCGGCGACATCGTTGGTCTCTATGACGCTGGTAACTTTAAGATTGGCGATACGCTCACCGAAGGGGAAATTTTGCATTACAAAGGAATTCCGAGCTTCTCACCAGAGCTATTTCGCTATGTGGAGAATGCTGATCCAATGAAATCAAAACAATTGGCTAAGGGTTTGGATCAGTTAACGGATGAAGGTGTGGCCCAGCTCTTTACAGGAAAAGCTACCGGACGTAAAATCATAGGAACAGTTGGAGCTTTGCAGTTCGAGGTGATTCAACACCGTCTGCTTCATGAATATGGCGCCAGTTGTCGTTATGAACCCATCACGTTATTTAAAACTGCCTGGATTACAAGCACTAATAAAGCGATGCTGGAAGATTTCAAGGCCCGCAAAGCATCTTACATTGCCCTCGACAAAGAAGGCAGGGATGTTTTTTTAGCAGACTCACCTTATTCGCTTCAAACCTCAATGGAGAAGTATAAGGATATCAAGTTTCATTTTACATCAGAGTTTTAAGGATTTTAGCTGTTGGCTAGCTCTTTGCTGTTGGCCTCATGAGGTTGGTTGGTTTTATGCGCCAGCAAACAAATCAACAAATCAACACATCAACAAATCAACCCCTCCTCACTCAACAAATCAACGCATCAACAAATCAACTCCCAACATTTTCAAATCATCTGTAACTTTTTTGTATCATTGCACGTCTTTCATTTGCTTGTTGACCAAAAGCCTATGACGCGCAAAGAATACAATAGTTGTGTTGAGAACCACGCTGACGGACTTTACCGATTCATCCTCAAGAATATAAGGGATGTGGAGAAGGCCCGCGACATCGTTCAGGAAACTTTTACCAAAGTATGGCAGAAAGTAAATGATGTCAGCTTCGAAAAAAGTAAATCGTATTTGTACACTACAGCATACCATACAATGATAGACACCATTCGGAAAGAAGAGAGAGTCATTCGTCTCGAAGAGCACCACCGCAATCAGGAAACTGCTTTCAACAGTTTCTCCGACCTGCGTGAGGTGTTGGACGAAGCCCTCAAGCTGCTTCCCGA
>Ga0351879_1098_pt1 | contig 18559 bp, 16 predicted proteins | sample BONcelFGM3001D15_FD_206782 | JGI IMG/M metagenome (GOLD analysis project Ga0351879, IMG submission 206782) | Enriched cells from coal bed in the Powder River Basin, Montana, United States - BONCAT cells FGM rep3 HSBNCT.FGM.300.1.D15 ... | reverse complement strand
CGTTTCGGATGCAGTACGGCATCGACCTGCTGACAGCGGATCTGCACTGGCTCGCGTTTCGGGCGCTGCTGGCTGGGCTGGGCGAGGACACGCCGCTGGGTCTGCGCGTGCGCGTGCGCACCCTGCCGGACAGCCGCGTGGCCCCCGAGGACCGGGCGCAGCTTCACAGGTTGCGCGAGCACTTCGCCATTGCGCAGCGCGTGAGCGGGGCCGAGCAGGCGCTGTTGCGCGCGCTGGATGAAAAGCTGATGGCGGGCGAGGATCCCGCGGACGTTCTGGCTCAGTTGAAGCCCGACGCTGGCGGCTGAACCGCGTAAATGGGTTGCCCGTTCATCAATGCGTCCTACTATTTCAAATCCTTAATGCTTCATAGCGTGCGAGCGATTTTGGTCTATGCCCAGGAGCAGAGGCGAAGGCGTAGCGTTGCTAGGCGAGCCTTCGCGACGAAATCAGAGGCCAAAAGTGCCGCGAGATCGTAGCGTTACGGTTTTGAAATGGTATCAAAGCGCGAGCGATACGGTGCGGTGTTATGGCGCGGCAGCTACGGCACAGCGGGGCGACGTTCGGCTTTCACGGCGAAGCCATGAGAACAAAGCGCTGTGAGACGCAGGTGTCATGGGCAAAACAGAAACTGGGGTTGCGCGGTGCGCCGCGCGGCAAACGGAGCGAACGGGGCGCGCGCCGCATGGGCGATGCGCGGCCCGACAAAGGGGAGGGGCGATGCGGCATGGCGACGGGCGACGGGCAGGTGGTGTTCACCGTAGAGCTGGACGACAGCGCGTTTCAGGCGGGCATGGCGCGGCTCAACGCCGCGCTGGCCGGCATCGGCAGTGCGGTATATGCGGCGCTTGCGTTGGGCGCGGCGCAGGTGGCCGGTGCGTATGCGGCGGGCGGAGAATGGGCCGCGCGCATGGCGGCGGGCATTGCGGCCAGCCGGAGCGTCGCGGGCGCGGTCAAAACCGCGGCTACGGCGGCGGCGGCGTCCGCGGCGGCTACGGCGCGTACGGGCGGCGCTGCGGTGGGGCGCGGCATCATCGACGGCATGGCTGCCGGGGTGGCCGGGCGAAGCGGTGCGCTGGCGGCGGCGGTTGTGCGCGCAGTGCAGCAAGCGCTGGCGGCGGCGCGGCGTGCGGCGGGCATCGCCAGCCCTTCGCGACTGTTCCGCGACGAGGTGGGGCGCTATCTGGCGCTGGGCGTGCAGCAGGGCTTTGAGGATACCATGGCCGCAGGCGTGCTGCCCGCCATCGGCGCGGGCATCGGGCGCATGGCGGCGGCAGGCAGGCGCGCGCTGGCGGGCACGGCGCTTGCGCTGGCGCAAAGCGCGCTGAACGCGCCGCTTGCGCTGCCCACGCTGCCGCAGGTGAGCGCCGCCGCACTGCGCGGCGCGGCGGTGGCAGTGCCCATCCGCGCGACGGCGACCGGCGCGGGCGACGGCGTGGTCAACGTTACGCAGCACATCACGTTTGAGGCGGCCATGCAGGCGCCGGACGAGATTGCCCGCGCCATGCGCAGGCAGGCGGTATGGGGGCTGGCGGGCGCGCGGGCGCAGAGCTGAGGAGTGCCGCGCGGCGGCAAAATACCTTTGCAGATCGGCAGGTGGAACCATGAACGGCATCACCGTGAAATTTGTGCGCGGCGACGGGCGCACGTTCAGTATCGACGGCGGGGCGCTGGGGCTTACGGACGCGGGCGGGCTGGATAGCGCCAACGTGGAGGTGTTCAGCCAGAAAGCCGCCCTAGGCGACGGCGACCTGGTGACCGGCCAGCGCGTGGGCAGCCGCACGCTCACGTTTACCGCGCGGGCGCGGCACAGCGCGCTGGGCGATGTGCTGCGCCGCGCGGCGACCTCGTTTTTTCTGGCTTCGCAGACTTATGCCGTGCATGTGACGCGTTACGGGGCGCGGCGTTTTGCGCAGGGGTGCCGCCTGGACAGCCTGGACATCCCCACTGAAAGCCCGCAGAAGCCGCTCACGCTGAAGCTGTCGTTCCTGATGCCCGAAGGGTATTTCCTCAGCGAAGACGAATTTGGCCGGAACATCGCGGCCATCGAACCGCGCTGCGGCTACCCTTTCGTTTCCGTGGCGGGGCAGGGGCGCGTCTACGGCGCGTATGCCTTCGCGCAAACCGTGGTGCTGGACAACGACGGCGACGCGGCCGCGTTTTGCAAAGCCGTGTTCACCGCGCGCGGCGAGGTGATCAACCCCCGGCTGAACGCGGGGGCGGGCTTTGTGCGCGTGTTGGCGACGCTTTCACCGCAGGACGTGATGGTGGTGGACGGGCGCACCCGCAGCGTGACCATCAACAGCGAAAACGCCTCCGCGAAGCTGGACCGGCAGAGCAGCTTCGCGGGCATCGCGTTTGCGCTGGGCGCGAACTCCATCGGCTTTTCCGCCGACGTGGGGGCGAACCTGCTGGAAGTCTACGTGTACTATAACAAGCGCTACATGGGCGCGTAAAGGGGCGCTAGGAGCGCCCCTTTGGGAAGGGGATTGAGATCCCCTTCCCAACCATCCCCTGTGGGAGGACGGCGCGGGGTAGGACGGGTGGCGCTGCGACTGAATCCAATGTGCCTTGCCATGCCCACCTGTACCAAGGGGAAGGGACGAAAACCCCTGTAGGGAGGAGCTGTTGCCGACGTGGAATGGATCGGGTTGGACGAGGGGTTTCGGCCGGTGGGGGCGCTGCGGTGCCTCAACGTGCAATGGAACCGCAGGTATTACGAGGCAGGCGATTTCATGGTGCAGCTGCGCGCGGCAGATTTTGACGCGGGGGTGCGCTATGTGTATGCGCCGCAGCGGCCCGAGACCGGCATGGTGGAAAAGGTGGAGACCGAGAGAAGCATCAAGGGCGATTTTGTGCTGCTCAGCGGGTTTTTTCTGGAAGGGATGCTAAGCTGGAAGGCTGTTTACCCGGGCGTTACGGCCACGGGCAACGTGGCGGAGGCGTGCAGGGGGCTGGTGGCCGCGCACATGGCGGACACGGGCGTTGCGGTGGCCGCCGGGCCGGTGCCAGCGGGCGACGGGTTTGTGAGCGCAAACGGCGAGCCGCTCAGCGAGGTGACCTACGGAGCGCTGGCGCAGTTGGAGATGGGGCAGCGCGTGCGGCTGGACTATGCGGGCGAAAGCCTCCACTACGAGGTGTGGCAGGGGCTGGACCGCACCCAGAGCCAGACGGCGAATCCGTACGCGGTGTTCAGCCAGCAGTTTGGCACGGTGGACGCGCTGCTGATGACCCGCGACACCAGCGGCGTGCGCAACTATGCCATCGCCCTGTACGAAAACGGGGTGGTGGGGGTGGATGTGCGGGCAAGCGCGCAGGTACCGGCGCGGGTGCTGGTGCTGGATACGGGGCTGACCCTCAGCCAATGGCAATCGCCCATCGCCCTGCGGCAGGCCGCGCAGGCCGCCGCGCGCGCGGAGCTGGCCCGCCGCGCCGAGGTGCTCAACATCGACGCGACGGTGCTGCAAACACACCTGGCCTACCTGCGCGACTATGACCTGGGCGACCGCTGCGACGTACGGGACGATCGCCTGCGCATGGCGTTTGAGGCCCGCATCACCGAGGTGAACGAGGTATGGAAGGACGGCGCGCACGCGGTGACCCTTCAGTTTGGCAACCGCATACCCACGGCGTACCGCTGGTAACGCCCATGCAGCAAGGAGGCAACCATGGCAGTATCCTGGCCTTTTGATTCCACCCTGACGCAGGACGCGCAGGGCAACCCGGTCTACAGCCGCGCCTACAGTGCGGACCTGATCGCGCGCATCATGGCGCGCTACTTTCGCGACGGCGTGTTCCAAAGCCCCGCGACCAATTTGCAGGTGGTGCAGCACGAGGGCATGACCGTGCTGGTGCGCGGAGGCGCGGCCAACATCGGCGGCAGGCATTTTTTGGAGGAGACCGACCGCGTGCTGACCGTGCAAGGGGCGAACCCGCTTTTAGACCGCATTGATACAGTGGTGCTGCGCCTGAACCTTGACCAGAGCGTGCTGGCCATCGACCTGTATATCGTGATGGGCGCGGCGGCGGCGGTGCCCAACGCACCGGAACTGACCCGCAACGGCAGCATATGGGAGCTTGGGCTGGCAAACCTGTTCATCGCCCGGGGTGTGAACACCGTGACGCAGGAACGCATCACCGACACGCGCCTGAACGGCGAGCGCTGCGGCGTGGTGGCCTCCGTGGTGGGCGATACCGATACGAGCGCGCTCTACGCGCAGATACAGGCGGACCTGGCTGCTTTCCGCGCCACGGAGCAGGCGGGCTTCGCCCAGTGGAGTGAATCGCATCGCGCGGCGTTTGACGCGTGGTTTGCGCAGATACAGGCGACGCTGGGCACCGATGTGGCCGGCAACCTGCTTGCGCTGATCAACCAGCGCGCGCCGCAATTATTTTCGGCAAGCCTGCCCGCGGGCGGCTGGAGCGCGTCGCCGCCCTATGCGCAGACGGTTGCGGCGGCGGGGCTGCTGGCGACGGACACGCCCCTGGCGGATGTGCTGCTGAGCGACACGGCTGCCACGGCCATGTTGCAGCTTGCGGCCTACGGCTGCGTCGGGCGCATTGACACGGCGGCGGATGCGCTCACGGTGCTGTGTTACGAGCAGAAACCCGCAACCGACCTGACGCTGGCCCTGAAGGTGGTGAGGTAGATGGCGCAGGCATACATCACGCGCAGGGGCGGGGGCGCCGCCCTGCGGCTGGATATCCTGACAGCCGCCACGGTAGCCGCGCTGCCCGCGAGCGCCGCAGATGGGGCGCTGGCGATGATCAGCACGGTGGCGGCAGGCAAAGTGACGCTGGACGCGGCCGAACCAGCCGCGCCAGCGGCGGGCGACGTGTGGCTCAAGCTGGGCTACCACGGGCGCGCGGCCTTGCCGCTTTGCGAGCGCCCGCTGGTGCGCGCGTATCCCTTCACGGCGGCGCAGTTTGCGGGCGGCGCATGGGCGTTTGTGCGCGCGTTTGTCTACCACGGCGGGTGGCTGGAACTGCGCGCGTGGCTGTACGACATGGGTGACGCACACCCTGAAAACGGGGGCGCGTGGGCGGTGGACTACATCGAGGGCACCTACGGCAGCGTGACGTTTGGCACTGCGTACATTGCGGTGGCGCGCACCATCGCCGGGGCGCGCACCTCCGTCAAAAAGGCGGACAGTATCGACTTCACCCCCTTTACCACGCTGCGCGTGCTGATACGCAAAACCTCGACGGGCACCACGGGCACGGTGAGCCTGCGCGTGATGAACGGCACGACCACCGAAGCGCTGCTCACGGCGACCGACTGGACGCAGAATGAGGAACGCACGCTCTCGCTGGACGTGAGCGGCGTGAATGCAGAGCGCGCACTCAAGATTTTCGTGACCGACAGTTCAACCTTTCGTATTTATCAGGCATGGCTGGAGTAGCGGCGGGCGCGGGCGGAAAGGAGGGCTGAGCATGGGAAAGCCGACTGCGCTGGCTGTGGCGGCGCGCGCGGTGGCGGCGGTGGCGCGGGGGCATACGTATGCCGAGATGGACTGCCAGGCGTTTGTGGAGCACTGTGTGATAACGGCTGGCGGGGCCATGGCGTATGCGGGCAGCAACGACATGGCGCGCAACGCCGTATCCGGCCTGTGGCCACTGGCTGAGGCGCGCCGCGCGGGCAGGCTGGTAGCGTGCGCGGGGCTGTTTATCCACGCGCATGACGGGGGCGAACCGGCCCGTTACCGCGCCGACGGGCTGGGCAATTTCAGCCATGTTGGCCTGTATGTGGGGGCGAAAGCCCTGACCGACACGGACAAAAACGGCAACCGGCGCGCGTGCGACGTGGTGCACAGCTCGCAGTCGATGGGGCGCGTAGCGGGCAGCACGCTGGCAAACGGCTGGACGCACGCGGGCTGGTTTACCGCCGTCGACTACGGCGCGCAACCGAGCAGCGGCGCGGAAGCAGGAGCAGCGGACGGCGCGACGGACGGGGCGGATGGCGCACAAACGGGCGGCGAAGCGTCGGCAGGCGGCGGCGCGGGGGAGCAAGCCAGCGGCGAACCGAACGCCCCCGTGGACACGAGCGGCTTCTACGCCGTGCGGCGCGGCTGTAAGGGCGGCGCGGTGCGCAGGCTGCAAACCTGGCTTGGCGACCTGCACTATGATGTTGGCACCACCGGCGCGGACGGCGACTTTGGCCCCGCGACGCACGAAGCGGTGTGCGCCTTTCAGGCGGCAAACGGCCTTGCGACGGACGGGGCCGTGGGCAGGCAAACGTGGCGCGCGCTCGCGCAGGCCCGCGCGGCAGCCATCAGGGAGGCGGGCGGCGCATGAGCGATACGCTGGTGGTGGGGCTTTTGTCGCTGCTGGGCACGTTGGCAGGCGCGTTCGGCGGCATTATCGTGGCCAACAGGCTGGTGAACTACCGCTTGGCGGAATTGGAGAAGAAGGTGGACGCGCACGGCGCGCTGGTGGACCGCATGTACTGCGCCGAGCGGCGGCTGGATGTGCTGGGCGAGCAGATCCGCTCTGCCAATGTGCGCATCGGCGAGATGGAACTGACGGATGCCTGATACGGTTTCAAATCCTCCATGCGTCATAGATCGCGATTGACTTTGGTCTATGAAAAGGAACGGAAGGCTGTGGCGTAGCGGGCTACGCCGAGCCTTTGCGACGAAGCCTGAGGGTAAAAGCGCCGCGAGACAGAAGCGTTAAGGTTTGAAATGGCATGAGGGCAGAAAGGGTGGGACGTGCGTATGAAGCAGAATCGGTTGCAATCGCCCGTGGTGTGGGCAGCCATCGCCGCGCAGGTATTGAGCTTGCTGGTCACGCTGGGTGTGATCGACACGGGCCTGAGCGCCGCCATGAACGGCGTGGCGGTGAGCGTGCTGGAGGTACTGGTGGCTTTCGGCGTGCTCAACAACCCCACGGATGGGGCCTTGTTTTAGTCCGTCATCACTGACAGGGAAGGAGCCGCCGCGCGCGGCTCCTTTTTTGCGTTCGGTAAAGCCCGCCCCGCGAAAGCCCGCGCCGCCCACCTGTGTGGGGCGGGCAAAACCTGCGTAAAAGCGCGGTAAACAGGCCTAAAAATAGCTGTACTGGGCGGTGCGGGGACCAAAACGTATATGGTCGAAACCGAATTTCTGTGCTATGTTGGCACCGGTATAAAAGCCCGCGCTGGGATTTTGAAGAGGTTTTCATGCACGCATACAGGCGGCACACGCGCTTTTACCGCGTGATGCGTTTCCTGATCGGGCCGTGGTGCAGGTGGTATTTTGGCCTTCGGGCGTTGCCTGCGCCGGAGGTGCAAGGCCCCCTGCTTGTGGTGGCAAACCACACCACCGATCTGGACGCGATTTTTGTGGCTTTGAGTTTTCCGCGGCATATGTATTATGTGGCCAGCGAGCATATCTTCCGCAAGCCCTTGCTGCGGAGACTGTTTGCCTATTATTTGGACCCCATCGCCAAGCGCAAAGGCGGCGCGGATGTGAGCACGTCCATGCAGATGCTGCGCAGGCTTAAAAAGGGCATGAACGTGATGCTCTTTGCTGAAGGCAACAAATCATTCCACGGGGAAACATGCCCCGTGCACCCGGCGACGGGCGCGCTGGTGCGGGCCTCGGGGGCTACGCTGGTCACGGTGCGGCTGTCGGGCGGCTACTTCAGCAGCCCGCGATGGGCGCACACGCTGCGGCGCGGCAGGGTAACGTGCGCGCCGGTGGCCACCTACGCGCCGCAGGTGCTGGCCGCCATGAGCGATGCGGAGGTGAACGCGCTGATCCGCCGCGACATCGACGAGGACGCCTACGCCCGCCAGCAGGAACACCCCGTAGCCTTCCGCGGCAGGCGGCTGGCGGAGGGCATCGAAAACGCGCTGTACCTGTGCCCGCGCTGCGGCGGCTTTGGCACGGTGCACGGTACGGGCAACCGCATCGCGTGCGTCTGCGGGCTGGCCGCGACCTATGAGAAAACGGGGTTTTTAACCGGAGAAAACGCTCCGTTTGAAACGCTGGCCGCCTGGGGTGACTGGCAGCGCGGGGCGCTGGCGGAGCGGCTGGCTGCCTGCGGGGATGCGCCGCTTGTGCAAAACGGCGGGCAGGCGATTGTGCGCATCCTGCCTGACCACGCCACGCAGGCCGTGGCGGATGGCACGCTGACCCTCGGGCGCACGGGCCTTGCGTGCGGCGGTTTCCACCTGCCGCTTGCCGACGTGCTGGGGCTGGAGATCTACGGGCGCAACACCATCGTGTTTTCGGACGCAAACGGCGCGCGCTACCAGGTGAAAACGGCGGCGGAGCGCAGCGGGCTTGCCTATTTTGAAGCTTACGCGCTTCTGCGCGCGGAAAGAGGATGACCCTATGGACTACTCGGCTGCGAACACGGGGCTTTGGAACTTTGCGGTGCAGATGGGCATTATCGCGGGGGTGCTGCTGCTGTCAAACGTGGTACTGCGCAAGAGCGCGCTGATCCGCAGGAGCCTGATCCCCACGTCGGTGCTGGCGGGCTTCCTGCTGTTGGCAATCCGTAGCGTTGGGCTGCTTTCCATACCACAGTCGTTTCTGGAGATGGTCACCTACCACGGCATCGCCATCGGCTTCATCGCGCTGTCGCTGCGCACGGTGGGCGAGGGCAAGGGCGGCGGGCCCAAGGGCGCGGGGCTCAAGACCGGCGCGGTGATCATCTCCACCTATCTGGTGCAGGCGTTGGTGGGGCTCGCGATATCTGTAGGGCTGGCGTTTGCGGGTATGCCGGGGCTGTTTAAGGCCGCGGGCATCCTGTTGCCCATGGCCTACGGGCAGGGCCCGGGGCAGGCGAACAACGTGGGCATCACGTATGAGGCGCTGGGCTTCGCGGGCGGGCAGAGCTTCGGGCTGTCGCTGGCGGCGGCGGGCTACCTTTGCGCGTGCCTGGTGGGCGTTTTGTACCTGCAATACCTAAGCCGCAAGGGGCGCATCACCCGCAAGGCGCAGGAGCGGCTTTCCGGCTCGGTCACGGTGGATATGTTTCAGGATCAGGGCGAGATACCGCTTTCCGAGTCGATGGACCGGCTGTCGATACAGGTGGCGCTGGTGCTGCTGTGCTACCTGTGCACCTATCTGATTACCAACGGGCTAACGGCGCTGCTTGCGCAGGCTGCGCCGGGGTTGAGCCGCACGCTGTCGCCGCTGCTGTGGGGGTTCAACTTCATCATAGGCTCGATGCTGGCGATGGGCATCAAGGCCGTGATGGGCCTTTTGCGCAGGACGAAGGTGATGACGCGGCAGTATCAGAACAACTACCTGTTAAGCCGCATCAGCGGCATGGCGTTTGACCTGATGATCATCGCGGGCATCGCGAGCATTGACTTCCGTGAGCTGCAAGGGCTGTGGCTGCCGTTCCTGCTGATGGCGGTGGCGGGCGGCGGCGTGACGCTTGTGTACCTGCGCTGGCTTTGCGCCAAGGTGTACGCGGACTACAGCGACGAGGGGTTTTTGTCACTGTACGGCATGATGTGCGGCACCATCAGTTCCGGCATCCTGCTGCTGCGGCCCATTGACCCCAACTTGGAAACGCCCGCGGCAAACAACCTGGTGACGGGCAGCAGCTTTGGCATCGTGCTGGGCGTGCCGATGCTGGTGTTCATCGGGCTGGCGGCGGAATCGGACGCGATGCTGTACGTTACGGTGGGGCTGATTGTGTTGTATCTGGCGGCGTTGGTGTGGCTGCTGCTGCGGGGGGTCAGGAAAGCGAAACAGTAAGGGGTCAAGGGCACTGAAGGGAAACGTTTGCCCGGTGGGCGCCGAAGATGAGCGTGTGCCCAGTGGGCACCGAAGGAGAGCGTGCGGCCAGCGGCCGCTTCGCCGTAGGCGAAAGTGAACCGGAGGTGGCCTGCTTGACAAGTGCATGGTGCGATAGCACCATGCACGCCGATCAAGCAGTCAGGGCCGAAGGCCACGGCGAAGCCGTGAGCGAAACGGAGGTGGCCAGATTGACAAGCGCATGGCACGGCAGTGCCATGCACGACAATCAAACCGAGCGGGTCAGTGCCCCAAGACTCTCGCCGCAGCGAAAAAAACCATGCGCGCAAACAGACGCGCAGCGGCGCTTTTACGCTCGGCATCGTGCCGTAGAGATGAATAGAAACAACCACGTAAGAAGCTGTACAATGGGAGAATGCTCCATCGTACAGCTTCTTTGTGTTTGTTTCTTCACTTATAGGTTTGCCGAAAGCGGGAAGGGGCTTACTCCTCCTCCGGCTCCTCCGGCAGCTCCGCGTTGTGCCACACGTTCTGCACATCGTCGCTGTCTTCCAGCATCTCCAGCATGTCCTGTATTTTCTCGATGTTCTCGGCGGAGGGGGCCACGGTGTTCTGCGGGATCATCTGCACCTCGGCGCTTAAAAAGCTCAAGCCCGCGGCCTCCAGCTTTTCGCGTACGGCGGAAAACTCGCCCGGGTCGGTGGTGATCTCAAAGGCGTCGTCCAGCACTTCCACATCCTGCGCGCCCGCGTCCAGCGCCTGCATGAGAATCTCGTCTTCGTCCATGGCGGCGGTGCGGCCCACCACCAGCAGGCCCTTCTTGTCAAACATAAAGCTGACCGAGCCGGTAACGCCCATCTGGCCGTCGTTCTTGGCAAAGCAGTGGCGCACCTCGCTGGCCGTGCGGTTGCGGTTGTCGCTGATGCACTCCACAATCACAGCAACACCGCCGGGGCCATAGCCCTCGTAGGTGATTTCGGCATAATCCACATTGCCCAGCTCGCCCGCCGCTTTTTTGATGCTGCGGCTGATGTTGTCGTTGGGCATGTTGTTACTCTTAGCCTTAGCGATCACGTCGCGCAGCTTGCTGTTGCTTTCGGGGTTGCTGCCGCCCTCACGCACGGCGATGGCGATCTCGCGCCCGATTTTGGTGAATATCTTACCGCGTACGGCGTCGGTCTTGCCCTTCTTGATCTTGATATTGGCCCATTTGCTGTGTCCGGACATGGTATCAGCCTCTCTTGCCTCAAGCGCGCCAGTGGCGGCGGGGATTATTTTGCTATCGCAACGTCAAAGTATAGCATGATTTCCTGCTTCGGTCAACGTGCGGGGGCGGGAGGGGGTGCCGCGGTGTTGCCGCGCGCGATCATTGCCCCGCGCGGTTCGTGCGCGGCACGCGCGGATTGGTCGTTTCCGCATGCGGGCAACCCACCCGCCGCGCACGCCCCCCGCCTGGCGCTGCGGGCTTGGCCCACCCGCAGGCAACACAACCTGCTTAAACCTGTTCTGTCCGCGGCGGTGGCGGGGCGCGGGGCTGCGGCTCGCCGTAGCTTTGGCGATATCGCAAGGCTTTTACGCGCGAAATGAGGCATTGTAACCAAAACGGGCGGTGGGCATTTGCGCGCCAGTTGTATTGATTAGTACGTACCACACAGCTGAAAGCCTGTCTTTTGTCAAAATCAACGGTTACACCGCTCAAGTTGTATGTTACTTGTATTTGCGATTTTTGCGTCGCTGGAAGGGTTTCCGCCCATCTGGCGCATCCTGATGTACTTTACGGAAAACTTGCAACCTTCGTATTGACAAAAGACCGTACACGTGATATTCTTGGCTCAACAAGAATGGAACGGGACGCGGGAGCCCTGCGGACGTTCCAATATGCTTGTACGCACAACTTAAAAGGAGTGGAAATCATGAAGAAGGTTCTAGCTCTGGTTCTTGCCCTTATGCTCACGTTGGGCGCGGTTTCCTTCGCGGTTGCCGAGGGCCTGGTCGGCGTGTGCATGCCCACCAAATCCTCCGCGCGCTGGATCGACGACGGCAACAACATGAAGGCCCAGCTCGAAGCCAAGGGCTACGAAGTGGACCTGCAGTACGGCGAAGACATCATCGAGAACCAGGTTTCCCAGATCGAGAACATGATCACCAAGGGCGTCAAAGTGCTGGTTATCGCCTCCATCGACGGCGAGTCCCTCACCGCCGTGCTGGAGAAGGCCAAGGCCGCCAGCATCCCCGTGATCGCGTATGACCGCCTGATCCGCAACACGGACGCCGTCAGCTACTACGCGACGTTTGACAACTTCCTCGTGGGCGTGCAGCAGGCGACCACCATCGTGGACGCGCTGGGCCTGCCGGATGCCGCCGGCCCCTTCAACATCGAGCTGTTCGCGGGCTCCCCGGACGACAACAACGCCTACTTCTTCTTCAACGGCTCCATGAGCGTGCTGCAGCCCTACATCGACAGCGGCAAGCTGGTTGTCAAGTCCGGCCAGACCGCGTTTGACCAGGTTGCCACCCTCCGCTGGGACGGCGCCACCGCGCAGGCCCGCATGGACAACCTGATCACCGCCAACTACACCGACGCCCGTGTGGACGCGATCCTCAGCCCCTATGACGGCATCTCCATCGGCGTGCTTGCCGCTGTGAAGAACGTGGGCTACGGCTCCGCCGACCAGGCGATGCCCATCATCTCCGGTCAGGATGCCGAGCTGCCCTCCGTGAAGAGCATTCTGGCGGGCGAGCAGTACTCCACCATCTTCAAGGACACCCGTACCCTGGCCGCCAAGGCGGTTGAGATGGTCGACGCCGTGCTCACCGGCAGCGAGCCCTCCATCAACGACACCACCACCTATGAAAACGGCGTGAAGATCGTGCCCAGCTTCCTGTGCGAGCCGGTGCCCGTGACCGCCGCCAATGCCGTGCAGGTGCTTGTGACCGACAGCGCCTACTACAGCGAAGACCAGCTCAAGTAACACCTCCACGTGAGGCCCATGTATGGCGGCGGCTTGACCGCCGCCATACTCTTTGCCTGTCGCGGCGGCTTTCGGGCCGCGGCGCCGCCTCCTTGGCGGTGCCGCCGGTCGGCTTTTTTCTGCGGCGGCGGGCGGCGTTGCAGGGTAGCCCCTGTCCGTGTCGAAATACACGCAACAGCGGCAAACAATCAAGCGGCGTCCGCGGGCGGCGCGCCCCGGCTACCATCCCCCCAGCTCACGCATTGATAAGGAGTGTGAGACCGTCCATGGATAATGTGATCCTCCAAATGATCGATATCACCAAGGAGTTTCCGGGCGTAAAAGCGCTGGACAACGTAAACCTGGTGGTTAAAGATGATGAAATCCACGCGCTGGTCGGCGAGAACGGCGCGGGCAAAAGCACGCTGATGAACGTCTTAAGCGGCGTTTACCCCCATGGCACCTATACGGGCAGCATCGTGTTCCAGGGGGAAGAATGCATATTCCACAATATTAAAGATAGCGAGCGCAAGGGCATTGCCATCATCCATCAGGAGCTGGCGCTGGTGCCCTATTTAAGCATCGCGGAAAATATGTTTTTGGGCAACGAGCGCGCCCGCGGCGGCGTGATCAACTGGCAGGAGACGCGCGCCCGCACCACTGAGCTGCTGGGGCTGGTGGGCCTTGGCTCGGAAAACACCGATACGCTCATCAAGGACATCGGCGTGGGCAAGCAGCAGCTGGTGGAAATCGCCAAGGCGCTGGCAAAGGACGTCAAGCTGCTGATTTTGGACGAGCCCACCGCTGCGCTCAACGAGGCGGAGTCCGCGCACCTGCTGGAGATCATCGTGGATTTGAAGCGGCGCGGCGTGCCGTGCATCATCATCAGCCACAAGCTAAACGAGGTCGAGCAGGTGGCAGACAGCATCACCATCCTGCGCGACGGGGCCACCATTGAAACCCTCGTCAAAGGGCAGGACAGCCTCAGCGAAGACCGCATCATCAAGGGCATGGTAGGCCGCGAGATCAAAGACCGTTGGCCCGCGCGCGACTGCCCCATCGGCGACATCTACTTCTCAGTGGAAGACTGGTGCGCCTTTGACCCGATCAACGAGGGACGTCAGATACTCAAAAACATCAACCTGCACGTGCGCAAGGGCGAGGTGGTGGGCATCGCGGGCCTGATGGGCGCGGGCCGCACGGAGCTGGCCATGAGCATGTTTGGAAAGGCGTACGGCAATAAGATCACCGGCACCATGGTCAAAGACGGCAAGCGCATCGAGCTCAAGTCCATCCAGCACGCCATCCGCCACGGCATCGCCTACCTGACCGAAGACCGCAAGAGCGCGGGGCTGATTTTGATCAACGACGTGCGAGAGAACATCTCGCTGGCAAGCCTTGACAAATTAAGCCGCCGCATGGTGATCAACCGCAACCGCGAAATTCAGGTGGCCGAAGAGTACCGCGAAAAGCTCAACATCAAGACGCCCTCCATCTCCCAGCTGACGGGCAACCTCTCCGGCGGCAACCAGCAAAAGGTGTGCCTGAGCCGCTGGATATTCGCAAACCCCGATGTGCTCATCCTGGACGAGCCCACGCGCGGCATCGACGTAGGCGCGAAGTATGAGATATACAACATCATCAACAGGCTGGCCGCAGACGGCAAGGCCGTGATCATCATCTCCAGCGAGCTGCCGGAGGTGCTGGGCATCAGCGACCGCGTGTATGTGATGAACCAGGGGCGCATCGTGGGCGAGCTTGACAAAACCGAGGCGACGCAGGAAAGTGTCATGCGTTGCATCATGCAAAGCAGCAGGGAGGGTTAATCACCATGGAGGCGACGCAGAACAAACACAAGATCAAGCTCAACGCCCGCCAGTACGGCATGGGCATCGCGCTGGTCGCGATCATGTTCCTGTTCCAGATTTTAACCAAGGGCGTGTTGCTCAAGCCGCTCAACGTTTCTAACCTCATCATGCAAAACAGCTATGTGCTGGTGCTGGCCATCGGTATGCTGCTGTGCATCCTGACGGGCAACATCGACCTGTCGGTCGGCTCCATCGCGGCGTTCATCGGCGCCACCAGCGGCGTGTTCATCATGGATTTCAAGATGGACCCCGTGCTGGTGCTGGCGCTTTCGCTGGTCATCGGCGGGGTGATCGGCGCCTGGCAGGGCTTTTGGATCTCGTATGTGCGGATCCCCGCGTTCATTGTAACCCTGGCGGGCCAGCTGATTTTCCGCGGGCTGACCATGGCAATCTTGAACGGGCAGACCAAAGCGCCGTTTCCGGACATCTACACGGTGGTGTCCTCCGGCTTCATGCCCGATTATCTGACCAACCTGCTGGGGCCCATCAGCCTGTTTGGCAAGCAGCTGAACCTGCTGACGCTGGCCTTCGGCATTCTGGTCAGCATCCTCTACATCATCAGCGAGTTTCGCAAACGCGCGGAGATGCGGCGCTACGGCTTCCCCGTGCTACCCCCAGCCGTGCTCACGGTCAAAATGGTGCTGATGGTGGTGGGCATCAACCTGTTCACCTTCTGGCTGAACGACTATAAGGGCATCCCCACCGTGCTGGTGCTGCTGGGCGTGCTCATCATGATCTACTCCTTCGTTACCAGCCGCACCACCATTGGCCGCCACATTTACGCCTTCGGCGGCAACGAGAAAGCCGCGCGCCTGTCCGGCATCAACACCAAGCGCGTGTTCTTCTGGGTGTACGTCAACATGGGCGTGCTATCGGCGGTGGCGGGCATTGTGTTCGCGGGCCGCCTGAACGCTGCGACACCCAAGGCGGGCGTCAACTTCGAGCTGGACGCCATCGCCAGCTGCTACATCGGCGGCGCGTCCGCCGGCGGCGGCATCGGCACGGTGTTTGGCTGCATCGTGGGCGGCCTGATCATGGGCGTGCTCAACAACGGCATGTCCATCATGGGTATCTCTATCGACTGGCAGCAGGCCATCAAGGGCTTCGTGCTGCTGATGGCCGTTGCGTTTGACGTGCTCAGCAAAAAGCGCAAGTAGCGCCCGCTGCGAAGCGCGCACCGCGCCTGCGCGGCGGCGGTACCGCCATACCCCGGCACGCGTCGCATAAGAAGTGCGCCTTTGGGGAGGGGATTGCAATCCCCTCCCCACGCTTTCCCGCGGGAGCCGCGCCTGCGGGCAAGCGGGGTTGTGATACGATTGCAAACCCATACGCTTCCGTTCCACGGCGCATGGGCGCGCAGCCTTCGGCGCGAACGTTGGACGCAATCCCACCGCGCCGTTGCCTCCGCTGTGCGCCAACGAACAAAACCAACCGCGCGCTTTTGCGCATCAGCGATTTGAAACCGTATCACACGCAAAAGGAGGCGCGAACAGTGGAAAAGTTCAAGTACCTGCGGCTGACCGACACGCTTCGCGCCGCCATCGTAAACGGCAAATACATCCACGGCGAGAAGCTGCCCTCGGAAAACGAGCTGACCCGCATGTACGGGTGCAGCCGCCAGACGGTGCGGCAGGCGCTGGGCATTTTGGACGCGGAGGGCCTGACCGAGCGCATCCGCGGCAGCGGCACGTATGTGCACAGCCAGCGCGTGCAAAAAACATGGATGCACAATGTGGCGGTGGTGAGCACCTACATCGGCGAATACATTCTGCCCAGCATTTTGGCGGGAATCCAGCAGGAGTTAAGCGCCAACGGCTACACCGCGATGCTGTTTGCCACCAACAACCGGGTGGACAACGAGCGCCGCATCATCAACGAACTGCTGCAAAAGCCCATCGACGGGCTGCTGGTGGAGGGTACCAAAAGCGCGCTGCCAAACCCCAACCTGGACCTGTACCGCAGGTTGCGCCAGCACGGCATCCCCGTACTGTTCTTAAACGGCTACTACAAGGATCTGGCCGATTTTCCCTATGTGGTGACCGACGACCGGCAGGGCGGATACGACGCCACCAAAACCCTGATCCGCAAAGGGCATACGCGCATCGCGGGCATCTTCAAGTATGACGACCGGCAGGGGCATGACCGCTACCTGGGCTACGCCAGCGCGCTGATCGAGCACGGCCTGACCCTGACCGACGACAGCGTGCTGTGGTTTACCACCAGCACGCGCGCCGATATGGTGAACCGCTATGGCCTGCGCGTGACGGAAAGCTGCACCGCCGTGGTTTGCTATAACGACGAGGTGGCCGTGCCGCTTTTAAACCTCCTGCTGCACGCGGGCAAGGCTGTGCCGCAGGACATGGCCATCATCAGCTTTGACAACAGCACCATGGCCGATTTGGCTGCCGTGCGCATCACCTCGCTGGACCATCCCAAGCAGGCATTGGGCGTGGAGGCGGTGCGGCGGCTGATCCGCATGATCGGCGGCCAGCCGCAGACGCCGCTGGTGATGCCCTGGGGTTTTACCGAGAAGGACAGCACGGGCTAAGCCATTGAAAAGGCCGGGCGCCGAAAGGCCCCGGCTCTCTTTCGCTTTCAGGCGCAGGCGTGCAGGCTGCATAGCCCAGCCCATCCACACCCAACCATCCCCCCGCCGCAGCGGAACCGGGTCAAGGGCGCAGCCCTTGGCGGGGTGCAGGGGTGCAACCCCTGCCTAGGCTCCGTGCGCCCCGCCGTCCAAATTGAACACCACGGCCTTGGGCCGCGTCATGGCCTCAATGGCGTATTTCACGCCCTGCGTGCCCATGCCCGAGGCCTTGACCCCCAAAAACGGGAAGTGATCCGGCCCGCGCTCCGTCTTGTTGTTGATCTGCACGGTGCCCACCTCCAGCTGCGCCGCGATGCCAAACGCATCATGGATGCTGTTGGTGAACACGCTGCTTTGCAGCCCGTACTCCGAGCGGTTGGCGATGTCGATGGCTTCCTGCACGTTTTTCACACGCAGGATGGGCAGCACGGGGCCGAAGGGTTCCTCCCACGCCAGGCGCATATCCGGCGTGACAAAATCCACCAGCGTAGGCTCAATCAGGTTGCCATGGCGGCCCCCGCCGGTCAATACCTTCGCGCCCTTTTGCACCGCGTCGTTAATCAGGCCCGCCACGAAATCCGCCGCCTTTGCGTCGATCAGCGGCACGATGGTGGCGTTGTCGCGTGGGTCGCCCACTTTCAGGGCAGCGATGCGCGTGAGCAGGCGCGGCACCAGTTTGTCCGCCACATGATTCTCCGCCAAAATACGCTTGACCGCCGTGCAGCGCTGGCCCGCGTAGGCATACGCGCCGGACACGATGTTGTCCGCGGCGAAGTCCATATCCGCGTCCGGCAGCACGATGGCCGCGTCCTTGCCGCCCAGCTCCAGCATCAGCGGCACCATGCGCGCAAGCCCCGCGATGCGCCGCCCCACTTGCGTGCTGCCCGTGAAGTTGATGAAGTTCACCCCCGGGTGCGTGACCAGATAATCCCCGATATCGCCGCCGCGCCCCGTCACGGTGTTCAGCACGCCCGCAGGCAGGCCCGCCGCCTGCATCACCGCAGCCAGGTGCAGCGCGCTCACGGCCCCCTGTGTGGCTGGCTTGAGCAGCACTGTGTTGCCGCCGATCAGCGCGGGCGCGATCTTGGATACCGACAGGTTGACCGGATAGTTGAACGGCGAGATCGCCAGCACCGTGCCCAGCGGCACGCGGCTCACGTAGGAGATCTTGTGCTTGCTGCCGCCGGGGAAGTTGTCCCCGCCGATGGCTTCGCCTGCCATGCTCTTGCCCGCGTCGGCGGTGTAGCGCAGAAAATCGGCGGTGCGGCGCACTTCAAACACGGCGGATTTTTCGTCCTTGGCGATCTCCATGGTCAGCACGCGGGCGATTTCATCCGCGCGCGCCTCCAGCAGGTCCGCAGCACGGTAGAACACGGCAGCGCGCTCGTGAATGGGCGCTTCCGCCCAGCCTGCCAGCGCCTGCTTGGTGCCCGCCAGCGCCCGGTCTACATCCGC
>Ga0351879_1092_pt1 | contig 19811 bp, 12 predicted proteins | sample BONcelFGM3001D15_FD_206782 | JGI IMG/M metagenome (GOLD analysis project Ga0351879, IMG submission 206782) | Enriched cells from coal bed in the Powder River Basin, Montana, United States - BONCAT cells FGM rep3 HSBNCT.FGM.300.1.D15 ... | reverse complement strand
AGAAGAAAAGTCATTCGACATCAATTGCCGAATAAAGGAGTATTTGTAATAAATGGACTTGTTAGGAGATTACATCAGCTTTTGAAAGAATTGCCACCAACGGTCAGGAATTTCATCCTGAAGGGCAAGCTCATAATCTTCTTTCGAACAAGGGACAAAGTGATGCTTTTCGTATTTCTTGCGGTCAGTTCTACCAAAGCTGAGGTCAATCCACCAGCGGTCGGTTTTCTTGCTGCGCAGGAAAATAACATCTTCATCCTGACCTTCGATCCGAACGATATATTTTGCAAATTCGGTGCTGTCTTTCATAGGAAGATCGTTGGTTCGGCTTGCGACACCATCAAGAAAATACCAAATCATCTGAGCGATGAGTTCGGCAGTGATACGGTTTTGATCAAGTAAAGGGTTGAACTCGAAAAATCCAACAGAAGAAAGTTTGTCGCTCAGACCGGCGTACCGGGCAACACGACACGCCTCTTCTCCCGTGAAACCATTCGGACCGGCATTTCCATTTCCGGGGGCATCAGCGGCACGAATGGCCGAAATATCAAAGCTAACGATATCGGCATTTCTAACAATTGGTTCAGATTCTTCCATATGCGCCTTGATGAGTCCCAAACGGTAAACATCGAAAAGCAAATTCTTCATCAGGTCAACAGCCAGATAATCAACATAATATGTTTGATATCCAAGATTGGTGTAATTGAACAGATAATTAGGTTGATGCAAAATAATTCGGCTAAGATAGGATTGAGCGTTAAACTCTTCCTCTTCCTGACCAAGATCAAACAGGGGGTCAACCGAAACGATATTTACAAGTTGACCAATATTTTCATAAGCCTGATACATGGCATATGTTAAATCTTGACTTCCACCAAGGACAACAGGAATGATTTTTTTTCTAAGCAACTCTGCTATCACCTGATTTAATGCAAAATAGGTGTCATCAACGCTATGTCCTGCTCTAATATTACCTAAATCGGCTATTTCGAGCGATGGCCAATGATGAAACAGCTGATAGAATGCCGAACGGATATGGTTTGGCGCTGTGCTGCAACCGGGATTATTTACGGCATTGCGTTCTTCTATCACTCCGATAAGCGCTACACGAACCCCATCGAGATCAGGAAAGTGCGCTTTTTCAGCGTGAATACGGATCTTTTCGCCCATGCGTTGCTGACCAGGTCTGGCATTGCCTGCGGGAATGGAATTGAGATCAACAGGATCAAGAAACAGATTGATTTCCATTATTTTGCGATTATTATTTCAGTCGTTGAGGGGATTATTAACCACAATTTGGAGTAGATTATGCTTTGCGTTTAACAAAACGTTTCTTAGGCGTATTGTCAGGATTATCAATGATTTTCTTACAATCCTCAAAGGTAAGTGTTGCGGCATCAGTTTCTTTAGGAATTTTGAAATTATTCTTTTTGAAACTGATATAAGGACCATAACGGCCATTGAGAACTTTCAGCTCAGGCTCATTTTCAAATTCCCTGATGACACTTTGAGCAGCTTTGTCGCGTTTTGCTTCGATAAGCTCAATAGCGCGTTCGATGCCAACCGTCACAGGGTCATCGGTTTTTTGAAGACTGTAAAAAGCATTGTTGTGCTTCACATATGGGCCAAAACGACCTACGGCTACTGTAACTTCTTTGGATTCAAAGGTTCCTATCGATCGGGGGAAATCAAAGAGTTTCAATGCTTCCTCAAGCGTTATGCCTTCCATGCTTTGATCTTTGCGCAGACCAGCGAAGCGAGGTTTATCTTCCGATTCGGTATCACCGATCTGAACCATTGGACCGAAACGGCCCACCTTTACAAACACATTTTTACCACTTGCTGGATCAACACCTAATTTTTTCTCTCCCGAAAATTTTCCGGCATTGTCAGTAGTATCGGTAATCTGTTGATGAAAAGGACGGTAAAATTCCTTAATCATTTGATTCCAAACTGTTCTTCCTTCAGCGATTTCATCGAATTCTTTCTCAACATTGGCTGTGAAATTGTAGTCGATGATGTTTTCGAAATGCTGTACCAAAAATTTATTTACCAGAATACCTATATCGGTTGGGAACAGCTTTGCTTTTTCCTGACCTGTATTTTCCGACTCTACCTTTTCTTTAATCTGGTCGTTCACCATTTTAATTACCTGATAGGATCTTTTTTCGCCCGGACGGTCTTGTTTCACTACATACTCACGTTTCTGAATGGTGGAAATCGTTGGAGCATAGGTTGATGGACGACCAATTCCAAGCTCTTCCATTTTTTTAACCAGACTGGCTTCCGTGTAGCGTGCCGCATGGCGTGTAAATTTCTCTGTTGCCAACATTTCGCGCATCCCGAGTAACTGTCCTTTTACCAATGGAGGAAGTAATCCTTCAGCAGCATCGCCATTATCATCGTCGGTACTTTCAAGGTAGACTTTCAGGAAACCTTCGAATAAAATAACTTCACCTTGTGCAACAAACTGGTATTTATTGGTCGAGATGTTGATGTTTATCAAGGTGCGTTCGAGTTCAGCATCAGCCATTTGTGAAGCAATGGTACGTTTCCAAATCAACTCGTAAAGTTTCTTTTCCTCTGCTGTTCCGCTTACAGTAGGTTTATCAAGATAGGTAGGCCTGATTGCTTCGTGTGCCTCCTGGGCTCCTTTAGTTTTAGTGGTATAACGACGTGTTTTTACAAAATCAGCACCGTAACGTTCGGTCACTTCTTTTTTTGCCATGTTAATAGCCAAATCAGAGAGATTCACCGAGTCGGTACGCATATAGGTAATTTTTCCCGACTCATACAGATGTTGTGCAACACGCATGGTGTTTGCAACGGAGAAACCTAGTTTGCGACTGGCTTCCTGTTGCAGTGTTGAGGTGGTGAAAGGAGGCGCAGGTGATTTTTTACCAGGTTTTTTTTCAACACTGTCAACCTGATAGTGGGCTCCAAGGCATGATTTAACAAATGACAGAGCCTTTTCATGCGTATCAAAACGTTCGGGTAGTTCTGCAGAAATCAGATGTTGCTGATCATTAATAGTGGCAACAAAAACGGCGGTAACACGATAAGCGGAGACACTTTGAAAGTTTCTTATTTCCTCTTCCCGCTCCACAATAAGTCTCACAGCTACCGACTGAACCCTTCCGGCTGATAATGCAGGTTTTACTTTTTTCCAAAGCAGGGGCGAAAGTTCGTATCCAACCAAACGATCGAGAACACGACGTGCCTGCTGTGCAGCCACAAGATGTGTATCAATGTTTCGTGGATTTTCGATGGCTTTAACGATTGCCTGTTTGGTGATTTCATGAAAAACAATGCGTTTTGTTTTTTCTTCTTTCAGGCCGAGTGCTTTAAAAAGATGCCAAGATATGGCCTCTCCTTCGCGGTCTTCGTCCGATGCAAGCCACACCATCTCTGCTTCTTTGGCAGCCTTTTTTAATTCTGCGACAAGTTTTTTCTTATCTGGAGATACTTCATATTGAGGTTCAAATCCATTTTCAATATCAACACCAATTTGAGTTTTACTCAGGTCCATCACATGACCATAACTCGACTTCACCAAATAATCCTTGCCCAAAAAACCTTCGATGGTTTTGGCTTTGGCAGGTGACTCAACAATAACAAGATTTTTCGACATCAGGGGTTTGTTTAGCTGATTGGAAATCATTTTAGGGGTAAAAACGTTGCAAAAGTAAGACTTTAAGTATATAAACCGAAAATTGTTGTCGGTTTGACTGACGAAAAGCAAAATGAACCGTCAATTATCAGGTGCTTTGGGCTTCATTTTTGATGCATATAGTACCTGAAAATTGATCTCCAGCGTTAGCTAAGGATTAAAAATCAGTCTGTAAAAGTTCCATCATTTCATTTATGCTCAGTTTCGCAGGAGCTTCATTTCCAAGCAGAATACGCTCAGCCATTTCACGTTTGGTATGATGTAGTTTTATTATTTTTTCTTCTATGGTGTTTTTGGCAACGATGCGATAAACAGTAACAGGTCTGTTTTGTCCAATCCGGTGAGCGCGGTCGGTAGCTTGATCTTCAACAGCCGGATTCCACCAGGGATCGAGATGAATTACAAAATCTGCAGCTGTGAGATTCAACCCCAGACCACCGGCTTTAAGACTGATTAAAAATAAAGGGACAAATTTTTGTTGAAAATCTTTTACCAAAACACCTCTTTGCTTGATTGGTGTACTACCGTCCAAGTATAGATATTCGATTTTTTTACGATCTAACTCTTCTCTGACAAGTGCAAGATGTGAAGTAAACTGACTGAATACCAATGCTCTGTGATTATTTGCTTTGAGTTCAAGGATTAAATCGATGAAAGTTGATAATTTACTCGAAGGAATAGAAAGTTCACTATCGACTAAACGTACGTTACAACTAGCTAAACGCAGACGGGTAATTTCTGCCAAAGCTTTGATAAGAGCCATGCCGGGTTGATCGTCAGCTTGAAGAGACTGAATGGCATTTCTCCTAAGCGCTTCATAAAATGCCTGTTCTGCCTCCGACAGCTCTACACTCAGCACAATTTCTGTTTTTGGAGGTAACTCTTCTAATACATTTTGCTTCAATCGACGTAAAATAAAAGGGGAAATAATTTTTTTAAGTAAGCCTTTCCGGTTGATTTCATTAGGGTTCTCGCCAGATTGAGAATAGCGCTTGTTAAAAGATTGAACCGAACCAAGTAATCCCGGATTTATAAATGAAAAGATACTCCATAATTCGTCTAGCCTGTTTTGAATAGGGGTTCCAGTTAGTACTATCCTGTTTTTAGATTTCAGTTTTGTTGCTGCATGATGAGTTTTTGTCTGATGGTTTTTTATAATATGGGCTTCATCTAAAATTACCACATTCCAATCCCTTTCAATGAATAAATCTTCTTCCGATTGCATCAAACCATAGGTTGTCACTAACACATCAAAAGCTTCAAGTGATGCAATTGTTTGTTCACGACCACTGATACCAAGTGTTGCAAGCCTCAAAACCGGAGCAAAGCGATTGAGCTCGGCTAGCCAATTGTGTAAAACAGATGCCGGACAAACCACAAGAGAAGCTCCACCAGAGGCTTTATGAAGCAAAAAGGCAATAGATTGAACCGTTTTTCCTAATCCCATATCGTCAGCTAAACAAGCTCCGCCTCCCCATTCGGTCAGGCGGGCCATCCAGTTAAATCCCTCTTCCTGATAGGGTCTTAGCTCAGCTTGAAGTAAAGCGGGCAAAGGATAAGTTTTCACTTGGGCCTGATCATAACGCTGCTGGAATTCTTTCGTTGCCTTGTCGCGCGTTAGTCCATTAAAGTCTTCCATTCCATCTAAAAAAGTTGGAATCAGTAACGGACTGATTTTGAGACCTTTTTTCTCTTCAAATAGAAGAGACTGAAGCTCATCTAATTTGCGGCGCAAACTGTCACTTAAGCTAATAAACTGGCCATCTGAAAGTTCCAAAAAGCGCTCTCCTTTATTTCTTTTCATATCGAGGAGAGCTTTCATATTGATAACCAAATCCTCATCAACTCGCAATTCTCCATTGAGCTCGAACCAATTACCCGATTTTTTAATATTCAACGTAAGATTTTTCATTGGAACAACGCTCCGCAATGAAAAGCGCACACCTTCAGGCCATTCAATTTTGCAAAGATCTTTGCAATCATGCAATGCTTCTAAAAGCTTGAGGGCTTCAAACGGGTCTTCAAAACGGAGAATATATTGGTCGTCAATATCAAGGCCATGACCGCTTATGTTTTCAAGCAACGTATCAAGAAACTCGTTTTCAAGGGTCAGGTTTCTAAAAACCTGAATGCGCTCGTTGTTAAAAGTTGAAAACAGGGTATGTGCTCCCTCTCCCGGAACGCAATAGGGAGGATGTGCTCCAAAAGGTTTTGCAGCAATCTGTGCTCGTAATCCATTGCCCAAAGGGGTGAGTAGCACACGAAGCAAGGTATCAGGTTCAACTTGTTTGACCAGCGATTTACCAGAGCCAACAACCTCATCTGCATACACATTGATAACCTGAGCCAAATCAGCTACAGTGGTTTTCAACAATTCTTTGGCTTGCTCAGGAATGGATAATACCCCTTTTGGTATGTATTGTAAAATTTTTGCAGTGGTTTGATCGATATCAATGAAAAGAAAACGGGTTGCTGTCTCCATCAACACAGGAAAGGTGTAGTCCTGTGGCAGATAATCGAATTTTAACATAAAGTGGTCACCTTTTTTTTCGATTATCAATGAAGGTTTGATCATAACTAACTCAACAGGAAGCATTTCATCGTTGTGAGTGAAAAGATATGGATGTCCTGTCAATGATCTCCAAGCCAGACGTTTATCGATGCCAAACCCAGAGCCGTAAAATCCTCTGGATTCTTTTATACTTCCAATAAAACCTTTATCAAGTTCAGTAATGTTCTCATAATCAAAGGCAGCAAGTTTTTGCAAACTCAGGTTTTTTCCTTTCGACCATCCATTCTTATTTTGAGTTTGTTGTATGGGTTGTATGCTGCCTGATTGAAAATTTAAAAGATAACACACCCTTGTTTTAGCCGTTATTACAGTAGTTGTTTGCAACGATTTTGACAAAAATCCCAAAGCCACCAACTTTTCTTCATATTCCGGCTTATGACGAAAATGACTGATAAGTGGCGGTGTTCCAAGCTTTGCCAACAATTCATCATAAATTTTTGTCGCCATCTGGCTTTTTGTGGAGGTTTGAAGCACAAATGAAAGCTCGAGTGCTGGTCTGTAGTAGTGGCTGAAATAAAGTGTTTGCAAGATTTCTTCAGCGCTTTTGACAACGTCAGCTGCCAGTTTTATTTTAAAAATGTAACTTGCCAATAGTGCTGACCATTGTTCAACCCAAAATGCATTGATGTACTGTCTGAGAAACAAGCGGTTAATATAATCATTCATCAATCCTTTCTTACCTTCAAGCACATAGATGATCCCTTTGAAATCAGAATTTATATTTTCATGCTGAAAATAGCGTTCCAATTTTTCTTTCCATGATAAATAAATATCGGGTCTGGAATAAAAATGGAGCAGCAAAGCATAACGGTACATAATTGATAAACTATCGAAGAGTCTGTTTTTTAAAACAAAATAACTCTTGGTCTCCGTTGTTATGAGTGGACTTTTGCTGATGTCAGCGCTTTGATAAACTTCTTTAAGCAATTTCGATTTTGGCATCAATTCTTCTTCCACCCAGGGAAGATTATTTTCATCTAAGGGTAAATTACCGCTCAGGCTGTAAATAAGCGATGCTACGATTGTTTTTATTGAAAATTCTGCTTTGTAATCTTTCATCTTTTCCTGAAGGTCCATCAGCAAAAGAAATTTTTCTTTTATAGTTTCAACTTTCCAACTAAAATTAATTAGTGTTTTAATTTCTTGTTGTAATAAAATGCTGGCATATTTAGCTTGAAGGTTTTGGAGAATGGGATGATAAAAAGTATTTTCATATAGCAGACTCAACACTTTTACAATTTTCACATCAGGTTCTCTCTCAGCATAATTTAACAAATCAGCTGATTGCGGATTCACAGCCAGATACAAAACTTTTTGAAACAACTGGCTGTAATTGAGAGACTCTTCGTAATAGTAAAAAGAATGCCTTTCTATCGTCTGATGTAAATTATTCTTCGTTGCAAATTCATGAAGTTCTTGATATACCGTGTTAAAAAACACAGCCTGATGTGCAGGAGAAAACATATATGTTTCGTATCGTGCGGCAAGTGTAATTCCTAAAGAGCTAAGCCTTTTTATGATTTTTTGAATTTTTGCATCCTTTATCTTCGGGAAAGAAGGATACTTCAAAAGAAGAGTTTTTAAATCATAAAAACTTAACGGAACTACTGCAAGAATGTAGATTTTGGCAACATCGCGTTCATCTTTTTCGAGTGAATCAAACAATCGCTGAAACTCAGAATTAGGCATAACATTTTTGTTTCGGTGGAAAAGGCAAATTTATAAAAACAGCAATTCCTGAAAGGTGATTTTTTTACTGAATACCAGGCATGCGATTGATGTTCCCTTAATACACTACCAATCCCGGCTTTGATAATTCAAAATCAATGACTCCAAAATCGTTTGTTTCGTAAGAGGATAACTTAAAAATATTATTACCTGATCCGGGAAGATAAGGATAATATGATAGCGAGATCTGAAAATTTTGAATGATAAGGTATTCGTTTTTAATGAGTAAGCCTGCTCCTAATACAGGCAAAAGACGGCTGTGACGGAATCCGGACCGATCGTTTCCCAACATTCCAAAAGTGGCAAACATAAATGGCCCGAACCGGAATCCTACCAGGTTGTATGGGGCGTAAGTCTGCAGCTGTAAGGTGAAAGCCATCATATGGTTTCCCTTGTAGTCGAAGGCTTTAAAAGCTTTCATTGCTTCGGAAAACGTTAAAATATCGGTAGGCAGACGATCGATTCCAATAATAAACTCTGATTTAAAAAAGGGTCTGAATTTCCATTTTCCGCGCTCCAGCAAGGGGGTAAAATAGCTTAATCCTGCCCTGATGGTCCCTTGTTCGGTCGCGTTTGAAGTAAAAAAAGTGCCATATTCAATTGAAGTACTGAAATATCCAAAAGGAGCATAGTTTCCCCAGGCCATTTTTAATCCTGCATATGCACGTTTAGTTTGCTGAATATCCATTCCAGCAGTGATTCCGAAAGCTCGGCCAATTGGAATATCCTCGATTTTTCCATAATCGAAAACAAAACGATCTTTAACAAACTTACGCGAAGTAATACCTAATCCCACTAAAAATGTAGTTTGGTCATTAAACACATGAGCTAGCTCAGCCTCTGCCGTCCGCTCCGGATAAACAGTTTTTTGCAGTCGGGAAGAAAGGATGAGATTGGTTGTTCGGGCGTTTACTGTGTTACCGCTCAACAACTTCCAGGATTTTGCTCCCCAGTAATCCTGCAGATGTATGCGCGATTCCAATTCCTTAATTGTATCACCAACAAGAGCTCTTTGAGTGGTATAGGTCCGTCCAAGATAGATACCACCTGCCCATTTTGCAAGGGGTGAATACAACTGACGCGATATATCAATGCTCTGTTGCAAATTACGACTACCTTCAAAAGAATAGTGCAGTTTTGCTGTTATATATGAATTACTAATCGACGGCACAAAATATTCGAACTGTGTCCGATTGGGGTTTCCAGATAAATTCCAATTAAAATCGGTCTTGAATTGATGACCCGTGCCCACGAAGTTGTTGTCTTTTAGTTGTATACGGACATTGGATGTTGATAAATCAAGTTGTGGTATAAGCGACCAATTATCCCAAACCCTGATGATAACATCCACAGCATTGGGTTCGCCAGTAACAGGAACAGAAGTGAAAATTACCTGTCTTAAATATTTCTGTGATCTCACCAAACGTTCAGACTCTTCAAAGCGCAGCGAATCAAACGACTCATTCGAATCAAAAAGCAACAGGTTTTTTATTGTTGATTTTAATGTGCGGATATGAAGACTGTTTCCTGCTTTCAAAAGCAAATTTTCAGGATTTATTGTATTATCACCGCTGTGATATTCAAAAGGGTCATGAACAATGATTTGAATCTCCCGAATGGTTTTACCCTCAAACGATTCAAACGAGGCCATTTCCTTTTTTACTATTGATGACGATTTAGTTGGTTGAACTTCAGTATCAATAAAAATTAGCTTATACATCAATTCAGTTAGCTTTCTTTTTTCTGAATACTCTTCAATTTTTCGATAATTCACCGAATCATGTACAGGTTCTTTTTCCTGCGCCAAAAGGCGTGAAGTAGAGCACAAAACCAAAAGAAAAATCAGAAAGCGTTTCATTTTGTACTCAATTTGATCGAATATCTGGTTTCATATACCTGTTTTTGGTTTTGATATTTTGTTGAAACTCTTCAAGCATAGTAAAACATAAAACCACAAATTTACTGCCACAAGGTGCATGACAGAAATCATTTCTATCATCAAGTGAAACAGAAAATGCCATTCAACAAAAAAGCGTTGATATTCAACGCTTTAATAAAATTTTAGTAGCCTCAACAGGACTCGAACCTGTATCTAAAGTTTAGGAAACTTCCATTCTATCCCTTGAACTATGAGGCCGGAAACAACTTTTTTTCAGGCGGCAAAGGTAAGCGTTTTCAGGAAATCAACCAATGGTTAAAATGCTTAAAGCTTTGAGCTAACCAATTGTTCGAGTTTCACCAAATCGGCAGCAAACTTTCGGATGCCTTCAGCCAGCTTTTCTGTTGCCATGGCATCTTCGTTGAGCAGCCACCTGAACATTTGTTCATCCGGTGAGATTTTTTCCAACAGCATGTTTTTTGCTGCTTCGGCATTGAGTTTAAGGTCGAGCTTATGGTTCATACTTTCCAACTCCGAAAGCAACTGAGGTGCAATGGTAAGCAAATCGCAGCCTGCCAATTCGATAATTTCGCCCGTGTTTCTGAAACTGGCACCCATTACCTCCGTTGAATAGCCAAAATGCTTGTAATAGTTGAAGATTTCTGTCACTGAAAGAACGCCCGGATCTTCTTCTGCGGCGATATGATCAACTTTGCGGTTTGTTTTGTGCCAGTCGAAGATGCGGCCAACAAAGGGTGAGATGAGTTGAACGCCCGCCTCAGCACATGCTATGGCTTGTACTTTACTGAAGAGTAAGGTGAGATTAGTGTGAATACCTTCACGCTCGAGTGTTGCAGCCGCCTGAATACCTTCCCATGTAGCGGCAATCTTGATGAGAATCCTTTCGCGGCTTATACCTTGCAATTCATACATCTCGATGAGCTGCCTGGCTTTGTTAATCGTTCCAACCACATCAAACGACAATCGTGCATCAACTTCTGTTGACACCCTTCCGGGCACAATTCGCAGGATCTCCATACCGAAGTTAACCGAAAGTCGATCAAGACATGCACTCAGCCTGTGCCGGTGGGAATGCATGCGTGTTTTAGCATAATCAAGTGCTTCTTCAACAAGATGACTGTATTTCTCATCCTTTGCTGACGCGTAAATAAGTGATGGATTGGTAGTTGCATCCACGGGCTTGTATTGCTGTATCGACTCAAAATCGCCGGTATCAGCTACCACGCGGGTGTATTTTTTAAGTTGTTCGAGTGTATTTTCCATAGGATTTGTATGATTTATTTTACTTCGCAGCCTGAATGAAAAGGTTCATCAGCAGCAACAAAACAAAGTTTTCCTTCGCTGTTTTCTGCCATAAGGATCATTCCCTGCGACACCACTCCGCGTAATTCACGGGGAGAAAGGTTCACAAGCATTAATACACGCTTTCCTATAATTGTCTCAGGCAGATAGTGTTCAGCAATTCCACTCACCACTGTGCGCTTGTCGATACCGGTATCAACTGTAAGCTTGAGAAGTTTTTTTGCTTTTGGAATGGCTTCAGCAGCAATGATTGTTGCAGTGCGTATGTCAGTTTTCGCGAAATCTTCGTATGAAATGGTTTCTTTTTGAGGTTGTAGCTTAGGTCCTGATGCCTGTTCGTTGGATTTTTTGGTATCGAGAAGTTTTTGAATTTGAGCCTCTATTGCAGCATCTTCAATTTTCTCGAATAGATAACCAGCTTCTCCCATTTGATGACCAGGCTTTATAAGCACTGTTTCAGCCGCTTCGTGCCAGTTAAGTTTATTTAGCCGTAGCATTTCGGCCAGACGTGATGCGCTGAAAGGTAAAAACGGCTCTGATAATACCATGAGTTTTGCAACTATTTGTAACGAAACACCCAAAATAGTTTTTACCCTTTCAACATCCGTTTTAAACAGCTTCCATGGTTCATTTTCGGTGAGGTATTTATTTCCTAAACGGGCAAGGTTCATCAACTCCGACAAGGCTTCACGAAAACGGTATAACTCAATACTGCCGGCAATTTTATCAGGAAACGCATTCATCATGCTCAGCACTTCCTGATCTTTTTCGGTCAGGTTGTCCATTGAAGGCACAATACCATCAAAATATTTTTGTGTCAAAATCAATGTCCTGTTCACAAAATTGCCATAAACAGCAAGAAGTTCGTTGTTATTGCGTGCCTGAAAATCTTTCCAGGTGAAGTCGTTATCTTTCGTTTCAGGAGCGTTGGCTGTCAAAACATAGCGTAAAACATCCTGTTTTCCCGGAAAATCTTCGAGGTATTCATGCAACCAAACAGCCCAGTTTCGGGAGGTAGAAATTTTATCATTTTCGAGATTCAGGAACTCGTTTGCAGGCACATTTTCCGGAAGTATGTAACTTCCTTCGCTCTTTAACATTGCAGGAAAAATAATACAGTGAAACACAATATTGTCTTTTCCAATGAAATGAACCAGCTTTGAATCATTGCTTTTCCAGTATGGAACCCAGTCTTTTCCTGTTTTTTCCGACCATTCTTTAGTAGCTGAAATATACCCGATAGGTGCATCGAACCAAACGTAAAGAACTTTTCCTTCAGCACCTTCCACCGGCACTTTCACTCCCCAGTCCAGATCGCGGGTTACGGCACGTGGCTGTAATCCCTGGTCAATCCATGATTTACACTGTCCGTAAACATTTGTTTTCCAGTCATCTTTATGCCCTTCGATGATCCATTCCCTGAGCCAGCCTTCAGCTTGATCGAGTGGAAGATACCAATGTTTTGTTTCTTTTAAAACGGGTACATTACCGCTAAGTGCTGATCTGGGATTTTTCAGATCGAGCGGACTTAATGAGGTTCCACAACTTTCACATTGATCGCCATATGCCCTTTCATTGCCACAGTGCGGACAGGTTCCGGTAATATAACGGTCGGCTAAAAATTGATTTGCCTCAGCATCATAATATTGCATGGAAGTTTTTTCAGCAAACACCCCTTTATCATAAAGTGTTTTGAAAAATTCGGAAGCTGTTGCATGATGAATGGCTGCTGATGTGCGTGAATACACATCGAAAGAAATGCCAAAAGTTTCGAAAGAATCCTTGATTATTGTATGATATCTATCAACAACTTCTTGTGGTTGAATGCCTTGCTGACGGGCTTTGATGGTAATTGGCACACCATGCTCATCCGATCCTCCAATGAATACAACGTCTTCTCCTATCATTCGGAGGTATCTGACATAAATATCGGCCGGAACATAAACACCGGCTAAATGACCAATATGGATAGGCCCATTGGCATAAGGCAACGCCGAAGTGACGGTATGACGTTTGAATTGTTTACTTTTGGTTTCCATTTTAATAATGCATCATAAGGGATAAAAAAATCCCGGCAAAGGTAACCAATAGTTTACACATGATTACACCTCAACCACTTCAAAAGGGCGATACGATCGCGTTTGCTTCACCTGCCCGAAGCACAACACCTGAAATAATACAGTTTTCTGTGAGTTTTTTTGAAGAAAATGGGTTTAAGGTACGCGTCGATCCTGAAGTTTTTGCTGTTGATCATCAATATGGGGGTAGCGATGCCGTTAGAGCTGCCCACTTGAATACCCTGATATCCGATCCTGATGTGAAAGCAATTATCTGTTCACGAGGGGGTTATGGTGGTATGAGGATTTTGGATCGTATCAATTTCTCTCCTTTAATACAGCAACCAAAATGGCTCGTTGGTTATTCCGATTTCACTGTTTTTCATTCGCACATGTTACGCCAATATCACATCGAAAGTCTTCATGCACCCATGCTCTTTGAATTTGAAAAGACTTCTTCAACCGCTTTGGACAGCTTACTCGGATGCCTTACAGGAGCAGCACCTGAATATCATTTTCTTTCACATGCCTGCAATAGGTCAGGCAAAGTAACAGGACAACTTGTTGGAGGCAACTTATCTATCCTTTACAGCCTTGTTGGTTCTGCTTCTTTTCCTGAAACGAACGGGTCAATTCTGTTTCTTGAAGATGTTGACGAATACCTGTATCATATTGATCGCATGATGCTAAGTCTGAAACGTGCGGGATTATTGAGAAATCTTTCCGGCTTAGTCGTTGGAGGTCTTACATCCATGCGTGATAATTCTGTTCCTTTTGGTCTTTCAGCCGAAGAAATAATCCTTGAGCATGTATCCGAATACAATTTTCCCGTGTGTTTTGGCTTCCCTGCAGGCCATATTGCCGATAACAGAGCGTTGATAATGGGCAGACAAACACAGCTGAACATTACTTCAGGCAAGGCAACAACTTTCATTCAAATGACAGAATAACCTTTCAATAAACATAAAACAAATTCCACCTATGGCTGATCACAACGAATTGGGAAAATTGGGAGAAGAGCTGGCATTGAAGCACTTAAGATCGAAGGATTATAAAATACTTGAACTTAACTGGCATTTTGGACGTGAAGAAATCGACATCATTGCCATGGATGGCGAAACCCTGGTAATTATAGAGGTGAAAACCCGTGCCACATCCTGGTTTGGCGAACCCGAATTTGCTGTAACACGTTCAAAACAAAAAGCTTTGATTCGCGCTGCCGAGGGTTATATCATAAAGAATAACCTCAATTTGGATACACGATTCGATATTATTTCGATCATTATAACTCCGCATGAACGAAAAGTTGATCACATAGAGGATGCCTTTTATCCGACATTATAAGTGCAAATTACATTTGAGATCTCAAAAAGAAAACTGGTTGTTTTGTAATAGAACAGTAATAGGCTTTTTCCTACCTAATACAATATATGCCATATTTTGATCATTTTGTGGTTTTACCAGAACCAAATGAAACAAATTTAGAAGACTAAGTGTCAAACATTTTGCAAGTTGTTGACACCAACACTAAACTTTGTATACATTTGTATTGTGCTTAAGAAATTTTGCATCTATGGAAGACAAAAGAACAAAACAAGAATTGCTCGAGCAAATAGAGCAACAAAATTTATTTATTCAAAAGCTGGAGCAGCAGTTACATCAGGTGAGTCAATCATCTGAGAAAGATCTTGAGCACAGGCTGGCTATCACTATTAACAATATCCCACTTGCAATCCTCAATACCGACAGGCATGGATATATCACTGCTGCAAACCCTGCATTTCTTAAGATTTTTGATAAACAATCAAACGAACTTATTGACCGTCAGAACATAAAGTTTTTTGAGCCTTTCCAAAAAACCGATCTACAGCAAAGAATTACTCAACTCATTGATCATCTGACAGAATTTGATATTGAACTACCCTTTCCAGAAACGAAGAAAGATGCTTTTTTCCGTTGCCGTGGACTATGTATAAAAAGTCGAATTAGCGAAAGTTTGAGTTTTTTAATTATTATTGGTGATGTATCAAAACGTAAGTTGACAGAGCATGAGCTGATCAAAGCCCTTCAAAAAGCTGAGGAGTCGGATAAACTTAAAACAGCTTTTCTTGCTAGTATGTCGCACGAAATTCGCACACCTATGAATCATATCATAGGCTTCACCGAGTTCATGAAAGACCTTAGTCTGCCTGCTTATGAGCGTGAAGAATATGCTGATATTATTTTTGATAGCGGACAGATTTTATTGCGACTTATCGACGACATTATCGATATAGCCAAAATAGAATCAGGACAGATGCAGCTTCATATAAGTGTTTTTGCTTTGAATGAGGTGCTTTTTTCCGTGTTTAAATCCTTTAACGACATGCGTGACAGAAAAGGAAAGGGTCATATTAATTTCTTACTGTCAATCCCTGAAACTGAAGCTGCATTATTTATGAAAACGGATGCTGTAAGACTGCAACAGATTTTTTATAATCTGATCGATAATGCATTCAAATTCACCGAATCGGGAAGTATATCAATTGGATATACTTTTGAAAAAGACAATGTTTCATTTTTCATTCAGGATAGCGGAACTGGAATCCCTGAAGAGCAACAGGAGCATATTTTCAAACGCTTCCGACAGTTGGATTATGGTCTGACAAAAAAATATGGCGGTACCGGACTTGGTTTGGCAATTGTAAAAGGGCTGATTGATCTTCTTGAAGGTCAAATTCAGGTTTTGTCAGAACCAGAAAAAGGCACGCGCTTTACTTTTCAGATTCCAGGCCTGATCGCACAAAGTACTACCCGTCAATCAAAAGCTATTCCGGTAACGCCCCTAACAAACTGGTCGAACTACACCATTTTGATTGTTGAAGATGAACGCACCAACTACAACTTGTTGATGATTATGCTTCGTCCTTCAAAAGTGAAAATTATCTGGGCGAAAAACGGAAAAGAGGCCATCGATCTTATGGAAGAAAACAAGGCAATTATCGATCTCGTTTTAATGGATATCCGTCTTCCGCTTATCAATGGTTATGATGCAACGAAAGCTATTAAACGTATCAATGCCGCTGTTCCTGTTATCGCTCAAACGGCTTATGCGATGGATATAGAAATACAAACCGCAATGGAATCAGGTTGCGATGGTTATATTACAAAACCCATCGAACGCAATCTGCTTATTGAAACGATCGCTTCACATCTTCCTCCAAAATAAATAATCATTTTTCCATTTTTGAAGTCATTCTTCGCAAAATGCTGCCGCATTGCCGTCAATAGAACACTGATGTATAAAAAAATTGGTGGCCTCATTATTATTTTGTTTATTTGTTCACCAAACACAAACTATTATGATGCTGAAAAGAAACATTTTAATGTTGGCGCTACTTTTAAGTATGGTATGCACCCTCCACGCGCAGGACGAACAAGCTCCTGAACCTAAACGAATTAAAACTGGCTGGACATTCGGAGCGTTGCCGGCTGTTTCATACAACACCGATCTGGGCTTTCAGTATGGAGCGCTGGTCAATTTCTTTTACTACGGCGATGGGAAAACCTATCCGAAGTACCTGCACTCTTTGTATGCCGAGGTATCTCGTTATACCAAAGGAAGTGGTATAAACCGGTTTTTTTACGATTCCGAACACCTGATTCCTGGAATCCGTGTTACCTCCGATTTAAGTTATCTAACAGAAAAGGCACTCGATTTTTATGGCTTTAATGGGTATGATGCTGTTTTTAATGCTGACTGGTCCGATGATTCTGACAGCCTCAATTATGTCTCAAGAATGTTCTATCGTCATGAACGGAAAATGTTTCGTTTTATGACTGATTTTCAAGGGAAATTTGGTTATAAACCACTGCGTTGGGTTGCTGGCTTTGGCATTCTGAAAAATACCATTGCCCCTGTTGATATTGAGCGCCTCAATAAAGGTAAGGATGAAGAGGACAAACTACCCGATGTCCCTGGTTTGTATGATAAATATGTTTCATGGGGTGTCATTGAAGAAGGTGAAAAAGATGGAGGATGGTCGAACTATATTAAACTTGGACTGGTCTTCGATACCCGTGACTTTGAACCCAATCCTATGAAAGGTCTCTGGAGTGAAGTCGTTTTGTTTGCCGCTCCCGGATTCCTTGGTAATGGCGATTATGGGTTTGCTAAAATTTCGGCCACACACCGTCAATATTTTACCTTGGTAAAGGATAAACTGTCCTTTGTTTATCGACTTAACTATCAAGGAACTATAGGTGGAAAAGTACCTTTTTACATGCAGCCTTATATGATTAATTCATTTAGCAATTCATCCAATACTGATGGCTTGGGAGGATCAAAAACCTTACGTGGTGTAATGCGTAACAGGGTTGTAGGCGATGGATTTGCTTTTGGAAATGCAGAATTTCGCTGGAAATTTTATAAGACAGTACTCTGGAAACAAAATATTTATCTCGGACTGAATACTTTCGTTGACGCCGGTATGGTGCTACAAAAAGTTGATCTCGACGAAACCAAGTTTCCTGTAATAGGCAGGGAGGATTATTTTCTCGCCGATGAAGAAAGCTTACACAGCACCTATGGCGCTGGCTTACGCATCGTTATGAATGAGAACTTTATTGTAGCTGTTGACTATGGCCGTCCTTTTGATAAACGTGACGGTGGAGGTGGTATTTACATCGGTTTAAATTACCTATTTTAATCTAAAAGGATATATTAGAAAAAAACTTGCTGACGATTGCCAGAAGTTGATATAAAAAAAAGCCGGGAACATCCTTATGTTGTTTCGCGGCTTTTTTGATTATACAAAATCAAAATCAATTATTTCAATGTTGATCAGAAGCAAGCCATTCGGCATAAGAAGTTGCCGTTTCGCGAAGTAAAACACTAATCAACTCGATTCCAACGGGTAGGTTAGCCTTTATTTTTTGAGCAAAATCTATCACCATTAATTCGCTGGTAGGCTGGTAATCAAGAAGCAGTACTTTTTCAAAACTGTTATGCAGATGACTGGTAATTTCTTTGGGCATGGCAGCATTCAACACGAGCGCATGATCAAACACATCAATAATCTGAACTTTAACAATGCGTTTCAGGTCACCAAAATCCATCACCATTCCAAGTTTTACATGACCCTGACTGGTGATAGGCTCTCCAATTACAGTTACTTTTAACTCATAAGAGTGGCCATGAACATTGCGACAAGGACCATCATAACCCAAAAGGGCATGTGCCATTTCAAATTTAAATTCTTTGGTAATACGTATTTTCGACATCAGAGGGTTTATTTTTTAATCAATTTGACTGTTGATACATGATATCCCTGTGCGGTAAGGCTTACAAAATAAAACCCGGGGGCAAGAGGATCAACAGAGAGTGTATGAGAAGTTTCACCTTCATTAAGAGCCTGTGTTAATATCAGCTTACCTGTCATATCTGTTACATATAAAATGCGCTGAGATGCTGAGGTGTTACTAAAAAATTCGATACTAACAGATTGATTAGCAGGATTAGGCCACAGTTTGAAAGCGGTTATTTTGTTGTCGGATATTGATGCAGTGGGATCCCATATCAGCTCTGCAAATTCGGGATGATCAATAAATGGGTTTCTATTGAGTTGAATTTGAAAAATGGCGTTGTTTCGTGCTATTTCTTTATCACTTACAGGGTCTTGTTCATGCCACTGAAGTAAAAGTGCACGTGCCCAGAGTTTTAAGTCAGCGCCCAGCGTCATATCACTACCAGGCCAATTCGAATCTTCCTGATAATATCTGGCCGACATATACATCAGACCACGCGCCAAATCGCCTTTATAAGCATCAATGGGTTCAAAAACAGTGCCTCCGTAGCCAGCAGTAACACTACCTCCTACACGGGAACCATTAGTAGAAGTCCAGCTTGCCTGCCCAACTTCACCAAAAGGAAAATTTCCACGCCTGTTGTTCACATAGCCATCGGTAGGAACAATATGAAACAAATCGGTGTACATCGGGGGTTGATCGTCAAACCAGCTGGCAGGCCAGGAGTGCTCGCGGTTGTAACAACTTCCTTCTCCACTGTAATTTCCACATTGATCACTCACAAAAGTATATTCGTAAGCTGGAGTTCCTCCCGGCACATCAGAATACATATCCCAAACTTTTCCGTTTGGTTTTTGGTCAGTGACGATGAAATCTTGCCAAAGTTGTGAATATGTATGTGGCTGATGGCTTTTTATGATCGAATGTAGCGCTGCCTTTAAAGCTTCACCTTGCAATTGCGATGTGCCATCATAATATCCCGAAGGAATCTGAGCCTTCAAATGAAGGGATAGGGTCAAAAGAATGCTTCCGGCAAGAAAGCAAAGGAATCTTTTCTGCATTAAAACCAGTTGTTGGTAAGTAGATAAACAAGAGCTACAACAAAAATGATTGCGGCAGCTATAAGGTGCAATAGGCTTGATAAAAGAATGTTGGTTCTGGATAAGTTCATGCTGATACCAGCTATCGACCAGACAAATCCTGAAATTACCAATAAAATTGGCATTAAACCATTAAAAGGTGAAAAATGACCTGCCGTCATGCCAATAATCAATGCGTTTATACCTGCTGCAACAG